>Ga0228536_1000252_pt1 | contig 128999 bp, 122 predicted proteins | sample SJ1Smetagenome_FD_168611 | JGI IMG/M metagenome (GOLD analysis project Ga0228536, IMG submission 168611) | Enriched culture of PCE-dechlorinating microbial communities from Ithaca, New York, USA - SJ1.S | ecosystem: Engineered > Modeled > Simulated communities (microbial... > Unclassified...
CCTGGTCGAAGAAAAAGGACGTCTGAGCCAAAGCGCGCCGCAAGGCGCAGGACATATCGCAACCGGATCTTTTTCTGATCTGTGTTCCTCGAAAAAAGCCCCGAAGGGTCCCAGCCCTCGGGGCTTTTGAGTCTCTCACGGTCTTAAGGGAATCATCGCAAAACAAGTTTCCCGGAGAAAACACTTATCCTGATTCCTGTTTCCACGCATAGACCTCATAGCCGTCAACCACTTTTCCCGACGGGGAGAAGCCTGTCCGTTCATGGAGCGGTTCGATCGCCGGCTTGGCAATGTTGACCGTGTTTGGCTCGGCATATTTCTGCATGTGTCCGGCAATGTCAATGGCCCGGTCGCTGATCATCTCCAGCGGCATGGATTCGTCAAAGATGACGAACCCGGAGTTCACGCCGCATCGGACCTTAAAATCGCGCTTCATCTGTTTCACATCCCGGTTGAATGATTCCAGTCCGTCGATGACGGCTGTGGCTGTCTTCACGGCACCGTCAACCGTCGTGAAGCAGGTCATGACACCGTCCGGCGTCCAGGCCGACTTCAGGCACTCGTTCTCCTCAAGAATCCTGCTGACGAAATTGCGGTACTGAATGAAGTCGTGCTGAACGACAGCTTTGTCTTCATCAATCTTCATGCCCGTTGAGTCGACGATGTCGATGGCCAGAAATGCGAGGTCGCGGCCCATCTCGTCGAGCTTGCGCTTCGTCTCGGCAAACTCCCGAATAATCTGTTCCCGGTCTTTCTTCGTCGCCGTTTTGAGTTGATCCAGCTTCGAGCTCAATGGAGAGAGCTGCATGTCGAATTCGGAAACATTTTTCCGTGCGCGCATCTCATCGATGCTGCTCTTGTACTTGATGTATTCCGCACGATGCCGGGACCGGTAGGAAAAACCGTTGAGCCAGAGACTGAGACCCAGTGAACCAATGAGAATGATCACTCCGGTCATGTCGCGTCCCCCGATCCGGACGGGAAGAACCGACCGGACCGGATTGCTTATTCTCTGCTCGACCGTCTGCAGAGTCTTGAGATAGGGCTGCTGCTCCTTTTTCAGTTTCACAAAAGGAACGGCAAACGATAACGCGATAATGAAAAGGATGATGACCATGGCCAGGCTGGCAGCCTGGGAGGTTACAGCCATGAAGTAGTGAAGCATGAATGATGGGGAAAGTCTTGCATTCATGGAAAGATCCTTTCACATCTGTCTGCGTGCAGCCCATGATCATCCGGTTCGGTCAAAAATCACGACACAACTTATGGGCAGTTTCTCGTGAAGATCTCTCGGTGCCTTCCCATGCTTTTCACAGAGAGAGTCGCTGTTACGATATGTAAACATCGTTTCGCTTGTCAAGATGTCACAATTGACAAGATCCATCCATTGTATCTGTATTATTAGGTGATTATTGTGATTATGGGATAGATTGAAAGGGATTGTAGATACTGTTTGATGACGTTTATGGCATGGATCGGTACCAAGTTTCACGACTATCGAAGGACAGCGGTTCGTAATATGGTCCGTTCAGGAGTCCCGGAGAACGTCGCAATGAGGATCTCGGGACACAAGACAAGGAGTGCGACCATTATAACACTGTTTCTGGGGAGGGTCTGAGACAGGCAAAATACCTTCAGGATCAATCAAATACTGTCAGGGCGAAGAATATCCGAAAGGTAGCACAATAGTCGTGCAAGCACTCGAATACATGCAGGCATTTACAACCCCTCGCAAACCCGGTATTAATGCGGGTTTCCGCAAGACAGCCCCCCAATAGCCCCAAAAGCCATTTTGGGGGTTTTTCGGGACATTCGTGGAGAAACTGTGAGACCGTAACTTCTTGATTATCCTGGTGCCCGGGGCGGGAATCGAACCCGCACAGCCACGAGGACCGAGGGATTTTAAGTCCCTTGCGTCTACCAGTTCCGCCACCCGGGCATGGTGCGGTTCTTAACGGTTTTGCCAGAGGGTGTCAAGGCGATTGTCTTGAAAATACCCGATTCTAAAGGATTTCCAGGAGGACCTTCAGACTTTCCCTTTGTCTTGCCCGCTCGAAGGCTTCGATTCCCCGCTCCATGGGATACCGGCCGGTGATCAGCCTTTCCAGCGGCATGTCCGGGTGGTTCATGAGGATCCGGAGCCCCTCGGAGAAGTGGCCGCAGCGGGAGCCGACAATGGATATCTCCTTCACGACGGCGGGCGCGAGATCGATGAGGAAGGAATCGGCGACCGTGGTTTTCAGGACGACCGTTCCGCGGGGCCGGCAGAGAGCGAGTGCGTCCGCAAGACCCCGGACGCCCCCGGTCGCCTCGACGACAAGGTCCGCATCCTCCTCCCGCGGTCCGGTCTTTTCGCACGTGTTCAGGCACCGCCAGCGGGCAGCCTCCAGCTTGGCCGGATGCCGTCCCACCAGGGTTACGTCATCAAGGACCGTGGAGAGGACCCAGGCGCAGAGAATGCCGATCCTTCCGTCTCCCAGGACGACGGCCCGCTCGCTCCCCCGGAGTGGAACCTGCTCCAGGATCTCGCAGGCCGCCGAGAGAGGCTCGACGAACACGGCCCGAATTTCGGGGATTTCGTCCGGCAAGGCATGAAGGTTTGCATCCGGCAGCATGCAGAATTCGGCCATGCACCCCTGAAGTCCGAGGATTCCCATGGCACAGCGATCCTTGCAGTGCCGCTCCATACCGGTCCTGCAGGACGCACAATGGCCGCAGCCGACGTTGATCTCGCCGACGACCCGCCGGCCGCGCAGACTTGTTTCGTCGCTTTCCTCCACAACCCCGGAGAACTCATGCCCCGGGATTCCCCGGTAACCGTGATAGCCGGAAAGGATCTGCAGGTCCGTTCCGCAGATACCCGCATTCCGGACCCGCATCCGCGCCCATCCTTTGGGGCGCTCAGGCTCGGGTACGTCCGTCCGGAAACGGAGAGAACCGTCAAAAACAAGGGCCTTCATGCCGGTTCACCAATATACTGCTGGTTGAATTTCATGCTTTGGCAGGTAAACCATCCCCGGCCGCCTGTCAATCGCGATCCGTTTCTCCCAGCGACCGGACACCCGAAATAACGCGGGAATTCCGGACTGTTCCTTCTTGAAGGGACTCCGGCGGATGTGCTACAAGCAGGTCGCCTTATATTCCATTTCCGGGGGAGCTCCATGAAAGAAGCTGACATCGTCCTCTCGGGGGGACGAGTCCTGCTCCTGGACGATCAGGACACCATATTGGAACGGGGAGCCGTGGCCGTCGTCGGCGACTCCATCGCCGCCGTGGGAACGGCGGCGGAGATAGACCGGGACTTTACTGCCCGGAAGCGTATCGACTGCTCCAACGGCCTTCTCCTCCCGGGCCTCGTCAACGCCCACACCCACGCAGCCATGACCTGCTTCCGGGGAATCGCCGACGACCTGGACCTGATGGACTGGCTGAGCAACTACATCTTCCCCGCCGAGGCCCGCAACGTCGACCCCGAACTGGCCTACTGGGGCAGCATGCTGGCCTGCGCGGAGATGATCCTGTCGGGCACCACCACCTTCTGCGACATGTACATCTTTGAGGACGAGACGGCCCGGGCGGCAAAGGAGGCGGGCATGCGGTGCCTCCTGGGCGAGGTCCTCTTCGACTTCCCCTCCCCCAATGTCAAAACGCCCGGTGAGGGCCTTCGCTATACAGAGATGCTCATCCGGAAATGGGCCGACGACCCCCTGGTGAACATCGTCGTGGAGCCCCATGCCCTCTATACATGCTCTCCAACCCTTCTCAAGGATGCCAAGGCCCTGGCGGACGCCTACGGAGTGCCGGTGGCGACCCACTACCTGGAGAACACGACGGAGCCCGGTCTCATCCAGGAGAAGCTGGGCATGCGGGCCTCCGAATTCCTCATGAATATCGGCTACCTGGACGAGCGATTCTTCGTCTTTCACGGCGTTTACATGGATGACGAGGACATCCGGCTCTTCGCGGACCACGGCTGCAAAGTGGTCCACAACCCCGAGAGCAACATGAAGCTGGCCTCCGGCGTGGCCCCGGTATCCAGGATGATCGACGCCGGGATCGCCGTCGGGCTGGGAACCGACGGCTGCGCCAGCAACAACAACCTCGACATGTTCCAGGAGATGGACACGGCGGCCAAGCTGGAGAAGTCGGTCCGCCTGGACCCGACGGTAATGTCGGCCCGGACGGTCCTGCGGATGGCCACCTGCAACGGGGCGAAGGTCCTGGGGCTGGATCGCCTTGTCGGCTCGATCCGCCCCGGCATGAAGGCCGATCTCGTTCTCGTAAAGCTCGACAAGCCGCACCTGACGCCCATGTATAGCGAATACTCCCACCTGGTTTACGCCGTGAACGGCTCCGATGCCGACACCGTCCTCATCAACGGCAGGGTGGTCATGGAGGCGCGGAAGCTCCTCACGATCGACGTGAACGAGGCGATGGAGCGGGTTCTGAAGATCGCCGAGCGCGTCAGGCGGAGCATGGAGACATGACCGGTCCGGAATCCCGGGAGCCCCTTGATCTGCTTGTCACAGGGGGCATCCTCATGACGATGAACGGACAGGCTGAGATCGTCGAAAACCCGGCGATCGGGATCCGGGGAGACCGGATCGCCTTCGTCCGGACGGGAACGAAAGAACTCCCTGCGTCCCGGGAACACCTGGACGCCTCGGGCTGCGCCATCCTGCCCGGCCTCGTGAACACCCACACCCACGCCGCCATGGTCTGCTTCCGCGGCCTCGCCGACGACCTGCCCCTGATGGAGTGGCTGGAGCGGCACATCTGGCCCGCCGAGGCAAAGTACGTGAACCGGGAAACGGTCTATGCCGGAACCATGCTGGCCGTCGCGGAGATGATCCTGTCCGGCACCACGACCTTCTGCGACAGCTACTTCTACAGCAGCTCCGTCGCCCGGGCCGCCGTGGACGCAGGCATGCGCGCCGTCGTCGCCCAGGGATTCATCGATTTTCCCACTCCCGACAGCCCGGATCCCTCCCGGCAGATCGAGATCGCCGAGACGTTCGTCGGGACTTGGCGGGACCGCTCGCCCCTGGTCACCCCTTCCCTCTTCTGCCACACGCCCTACACATGCTCGACGCAAACGCTCACAACCATCAAGGAGACGGCCCGACGGATCGGCGTGCCCTTCCAGACGCACCTCTCGGAGACCCGCGAGGAAGTGGACATTATCCGGGGTCGCTTCGGGAAAGCTCCCGTCGAGTACCTGGATTCCATCGGCGTACTCGATGAGAAGACCATTGCCGTCCATTGCAACTGGATGGAGGAGAGCGAACTGGACCGGTTGGCGGCCCGGGGCGTGAAGGTGTCCCACAATCCGGAGAGCAACCTGAAGCTCGCCTCCGGAATGGCTCCCGTCCCGAAGATGCTCCGCCGCGGGATCGCCGTAGGACTGGGCACCGACGGCTGCGCCAGCAACAATGACCTGGACCTGTTCGGCGAGATCGCCACGGCGGCGAAGATCCACAAGCTCATGGAAATGGACCCGACGGCCATGGACGCCTGGACGGTTCTCCGCATGGCCACGATCGAGGGGGCGAGGGTCCTCGGGCTGGAGGAGGAGATCGGGTCCGTCGAACCGGGAAAGCAGGCCGACCTGATTCTCCTGGACCTGGACAAGCCCCATTTCACGCCCCTGTATAATCTGTGCTCCCATCTGGCCTATGCCGCCCGGGGCTCCGACGTCACAACCTCCGTGATCGCAGGAAAAGTCATCATGAAGGACCGGCGCCTCCTGACGATCGACCTGCCCGCCGCCATGGAAGAGGTGCGGCGGATCGGCGCCCGGATCCTGGCGGACCGCGCGAGGATCTCATGAACGGCAGTCCCGGAGAAAAGAAGCCGTACCGGACCGCCCGGCTTGCCTGGTCCGTTTTCCTGGGCCTGCTGGTTCTCACCGGGCCCTCCCCTCTTTTCGCTGTCCCGATCGAAGCAACCCTCTACCCGGAATCCGCCCGGATCACCGAGGCGATCACGGCGAGGCTTCAGCCTGCGGACGCCGGGCGGCTTTCGGCCGTCTTTTCCCTTCCAGGAGCGGCGGATCCGGCGACGCTGACAATCGGCTGCCTGCCGGCAGCCTCCTGCCGGGTTGAGGACTATCGGGTGAAGCGGGTTGAGACGCCGCTTGGCTTGAAGGAAGCGGAGATCGAAAAGAGGGCGGCAAAGGCGAGAGACGAGGCCGCCCGGACTCGTGCGGCGATTCTCGCCGCAGAGACCCAGATCCAGTTCTGGCAGCTCCAGACCAAGGCCAAAACCAAGACCCTTGCCGACGCCCGGAACATGGCCGCCGCCATCGGTCAAAACATCCGCAAGGCTGGCCAGGAGAAGATCGCCCTCGAAGAAAGCCTCGGCAAGCTGGAGCAGCGTCTCCGGGATATCGAGGCGGAGCGGGCGGCCCTTCCGGAGCGACGCAAAGCGACATGGCAGGTCACGACAACCCTCTCCGGAACAGCGGCCCGCGAACAGACGCTGGAGATCGCCTATCGGACGGGCGGATGCGGCTGGAGTCCGGTTTACCGGATCGAGGCAAGACCAGGAGAGCAAAAGATCCTGCTGTCCTTCGATGCCGAAATCCGTCAGGCCTCCGGACAGGACTGGAAAGACGTCCAGGTCATGCTGGCATATTCGGATCCGCAGAAAGACACGGCAGCGGCTGCGGCGGTGGCCGCAGCTCCATCGCTGAAACCGGACGCCCCTCCCCCGAAAAAAGGAAAAAAAGCACGCAAAAGCGCGGCGGATGCGAAAATCAGCAAACCGGTTTCGGAAAAAGAATCATCCCTCGTCCCTGCGGCCCCGGCAACCCCTCCGTGCTCCACCGGAGCCTGCGGCCCCTGGAGCCTGGGGAAAACAAACGTTCCCGCGGGTACGGCCGTGACGAGAAACGTGCTCCGGGAAACAGGCAACGGATCGTTTCTTTACCGGATGGAATCCATCGCATCAGAACCGGTATTGCAGTCTGAGGGATACAAGACCTGGACGGTTCGCATGCCGGCGGGTCCCGCCCTGTTCATGATCGACGGCGCTGTCACGGGGCACGGGCGCTTCCTTGAACAGGAAGATCGTTCCCATACGTTCGGTCGGGATCCCCGGGTTGCCCTCCGTGCAGGCAGCGGAAGTGGGCGAATCGAGGTGAATAACGGCCGTCCCGAGCCGATCCTTCTTCTCTGGCGGGACGGTGGCCCGGCTGAGACGAGGGTCACGATCCCGGCGGGTGCGTCTGTCGCCCTGCCGCCCTCCCCCGCTACTCATGGCACACAGGAGCAGGCTCCGCTGTCCTCGTTTTCACCGGCCCCACAGGAGGAACGAAAATGAGCACGCCCTGCCCCTTCTGCCGAAAAGACATCGAGCTCGGCGACCGGATCGGCCGGCGGGAGACATGCCCGCTCTGCGGCCGGGACCTCCATGTCTGTCTCTGCTGCCGGTTTTACGCCCCCGGGTCCTACAACGACTGCCGGGAGCCGCAGGCCGAACGGGTCGTCGTCAAGGATCGGAGCAATTTCTGCGACTTTTTCTCATTCGGCGATATTTCGAGGACTGCAGACCCGCAGACCGGAAAAGCCGCCGCCAGGGACCGTCTGGAATCCCTCTTCAAAAAGTAGAGACCCGGGATGATCATGAAAAAGAAATCCGTTCTGGCTGCCATGAGCGGTGGCGTCGATTCTTCCGTGGCGGCCTTCCTGCTTTGCGAGGCCGGTTACCGCGTTGCCGGCGTGACCATGCATCTGGGGCTCCAGGCCGATGAGAGGCTCGGTCGATCCTGGATCCCCGAGGCCGCCCTCGATGCCCGCCGGGTCTGCGACCAGTTGGGGATTCCCCACCGGGTCGTCGACCTGTCCCTGGAGATGGGCGAGAAGGTCATCGGCCGGTTTGTCGACGAGTATCGCAGCGGCCGGACACCCAATCCCTGTATCGACTGCAACCGGCATCTCAAATTCGGCCGTCTCCTCGAGACGGCCCGCTCGGGCGGGTTCGATCTTCTGGCGACGGGCCACTACGCGAAGATTGAGCAGACTGGAGAACGCCTCCGCCTTGTGAAACCGCGGGACCGCAAGAAAGACCAGACGTACTTTCTATACGTGATCCGCAAGGAGGACCTGCCGTCGATCCTGTTTCCCCTGGCGGACCGGACGAAAGAAGAGGTCCGGGCGCTGGCCCGGAAGGCGGGCCTTCCTGTAGCAGAAAGGGAGGAGAGCCAGGACATCTGTTTCGTACCCCGGAAAGGATACCGGCAGTTCATCCGGGACCTGGCAGGCCCGCAGCAGCCGGGTCCGATCCTGGACACACAGGGCCGGGTACGGGGACGTCACGACGGCATCGTCTCCTTCACGATCGGGCAGCGGAGCGGCCTGGGCATCAGCGCCCCGGTCCCGCTCTACGTCGTGTCGGTGGATCCGGAAGCCAACCGGGTTATCGTCGGGGGAAAAAACGAGTTGCTGTCCTCCAGCCTCACGGCATGTGACATCAATCTCCTGGCCGATTCCTGGCCGGAGACGGCGGAAGCGAAAATCCGCTACCGCAAGAAGGCCTCGGCCTGTCGGATTATGCCGGAAAAGGGAGAACTGCGGATTGTATTTGAAGAGCCTCAGGAGTCCATTACGCCGGGACAGGCGGTGGTCCTTTATCGGGGAGATGAAGTCCTCGGAGGCGGTGCGATCCGGCAGGTGTTGAAGGATTTGAAATAGCGAATCGTCAAAATACCGGCGAACCGTTCCGCCGGCTTTCCCACGTCCGGGGTCCCGCGTCCGGGGAAGAATCTTGAAATCAATGGAGTCTTGGGAAAAAGAGGCGTGAAGTCCGGCGCCTTTTTGATTTTCCAGGAATCACTCCGTGCCGGGTCGGCAATCGAAAGGAATTGGAAATGATAAACTACAGACTTTACCTTGTAACAGACCCACGCTGGCTCGCGGGCCGGGACCTGGTGTCCTGTGTCGAGGAGGCCGTCCTGGGGGGTGTCACGGTCGTCCAGCTTCGCGAGAAGGATGCGGACTCCCGCTCCTTCTTCGAGCTTGCCGGCCGGATGAAGGCGCTCACCGACCGGCATGGAATCCCCCTGATCATCAACGACCGCCTCGACATCGCCCAGGCGGTGGACGCCGCCGGCGTCCACCTCGGCCTGGACGACCTTCCCGTACCGACGGTGCGGAAGATCCTGGGGCCGGGAAAGATTGTCGGGGCCTCGGCAGCCACCGTCGAGGAGGCCCTGCGCTTCGAGAAGGAAGGGGCCGACTACCTCGGCGTGGGCGCTGTGTTCGATACGGCCACAAAGCTGGGCAATGAATCCGTGAGCTTCGACGATCTCCGGAATATCAAGCGGGCCGTGAACATTCCCGTTGTAGCCATCGGCGGCATCAAGGCACAGAACGCGGGAGCGGTCATGAGAACGGGCGTGGACGGGGTGGCCGTCATCTCATCGATCCTCGCCATGCCCGATGTCAGGGAAGCGGCCGCCCGGATGGCCGCGGCGGTCAGGGGATCCGGGAAATGAGCGGCACCCCCCATCGCTGGAGGGTCCTGTGGGCCTCCTTCATCACCTATCTCCTGGACAGCTACGACCTGATCGTCCTGGCAATTGCAATGCCCGTTCTGCTCAAGGTCCTGGACATGTCGCTTCCCGAGGGCGGGCTCCTGGGCTCAGCCACCATGCTTGGCGCCATGGCCGGCGGTGTCCTATTCGGCCTGATCGCCGAGAACCGCGGCCGGCGCTTCGCCCTCATCCTTGCCCTTCTCTGGCTGGGCCTGGGGATGGGGGCAGTCTACGTGGTCTCCACCTGGGAACAGTGGATGGTCCTTCGTCTCGTGACCGGGATTGCCATCGGCGGGATCTGGGGCCCCTGCGCCGCCCTCATTGCCGCACACTGGTCGCCGGAATACCGGGGCCGCGCCGCGTCGTTCGTCTACAGCAGCTTTGCCATCGGCGCCGTCCTGGCCTCCCTGGTCGGGCGGATGGTCCTGCACACGGACTGGCATATCCTGTTCCTCATGGGAACGGTGTCCATCCCCATCGCGCTCCTTGTTTACCGCCTTGTGCCGCCCGATCCGAGTCAGCCGGCAACGCCGGACAGCGGGTGCCGTCCCGGAGTCGGAGTCGGCGCCATCTTCCGGGACGGGATGGCCCGGACCACCTTCCTGGCCACGCTGGTCAGCATGGTCAACCTGGCCGGATACTGGGGGGCGGCGTATTGGATCCCGACGTTTCTGACGAAGGATCGGGGGCTCAGCCTCACGACCATGGCCTGGTTTTCCTTTGTCATGTACCTGGGGATGTTTCTCGGATTCCAGTTTTTCGGGGCCCTGTCCGACCGGATCGGGCGGCGGAAAGCCATGATCGCTGCCTTCCTGACGGTTGCTTTTGCCGTTGCCCTGTATATTGTGGTCGACAATCCCGTATTCCTCTTCTGGTGGGGAATTGTCGTCGGCTTCGGACTCTGCGGGGTCGGAGGCGTGCTGGGGGCGTATTTTGCGGAGCTCTTCCCGGAGCGGATCCGCGCCTATGCGGGCGGATTCTGCTGGAACATGGGGCGCATCGGCGCCGTCTTAGCTCCCTATACCATCGGCTACATCGGGAAGAACTATGGCCTCGCGACGGGGCTGGCAGTCACCTGCGTCGTCTACATCCTCGGGGCGGTACTGCTCCTGTTCCTGCCCGAAACCCTGCCTTCCGGACATGAGATGGAAACATGAGCGATATCGACATCCAAGCCTTCCTCGGCAAAAGGACGCTGATCGTCGGGGACATCAACAGCGGCAAGACATTCCGGACCGGGGAAATCCTGGAGGCGTTCTGCAGGGCCGGTCTCGGAGTACGCATCATCATCCTGGACCTGGCGCCTGAGATCCCGGAGGAGATGGCCGTCGCGAAGGGGCTGAAGGGCGCCGGCGGCAGGCTGTCCCCTCCCCCGGAATGCCATGTCCTGGTTTTCGATGCGTCGCCCATGCCGCCCCGTCTCAGCTCCCGAACGGAGGCGGAGGCCCTGGAGAAGGCCCGGCGGAACCGCCTGGTCATCGACGGGCTGCTGCACCGGGTATCCGAAACCGGGCGGGACATTCTCTTCGTCAACGACATCAGCCTCTACCTGCAGGCGGGAAACACGGAGGACCTGATTCCGTTCCTGGACGGTTTTATGACGGTTATCGCCAACGGCTACCTGGGCGAGCGCCTCGGCGGCGGCTTCCTTACGGAGAGGGAACAAGGACAAATGAGGAATCTGATGGCCGGATTCGAGGCCCGGGGCCGGGTCATCCTGCTTGAGAAGAAATAAGCAGGAATGAATCGATCTTTTGTCGTTCGCCCGGGCCGGCTGTGCAGGATCAGGCCGATTCGCCTCCACCCGCGCCTCCGGAGCCGGATCGTCGCCGCCGCGAACGGTCCCTGTCCCTGTCCCTTTCCCTCGGCGGCCTGCGTCGCTTCGGGCGGTCGCTCCGCTGTCGCGAGGAATCATCCCGCTTCATGGCCGGCGCCGGTTCGAAGGTCTCTTCATCCGACGGCGACACGACCGGTGCCTGCAGCGTCCGCTGGTAATAGTCGTCCAGGAGCATGGCGATAACGGGGATTTCCGCTTCCGCTTCGGCCAGGCTCCGTCCCAGGGAAATGAACCGCTGCATCCGCTCGATCTGCACCCGGTCCCTCCCCCGCAAGTCCGCTTCCAGGGCCGCGGTGATACGCTGGGACACGACCGTCACCACGTCCTCCTCCGAGGGCAGTGTCCGCTCCTCCATGTTGATGTTGTACGTCTTGGCGATGGACTTGAGCTTGAACTGCTCCATGCCCGCGACGATGGAGATGGCCGTTCCGGCCGCCCCGACACGGCCTGTCCTCCCCGCCCGGTGGATGTAAAGCTCCGGGTCCTCCGGCGGCTCGTACTGGATGACATGGGAGAGATCCTGGATGTCGATGCCCCGGGCGGCGACATCGGTCGCCACGAGAAACCTCAGGATCCGCTTTTTCACCCGGGCCATCACCTTCTCCCGCGCCGCCTGGGAGAGGTCGGAGCTGAGTTCGTCGGCATCATAGCCGAATCGCTGCAAAACGACCGTCACAAAATGAACCGTCGCCTTGGTATTACAGAAAACGATCGCCGAGGTGGGGTTTTCCATCTCGATGATCCGGACCAGGGACCGCTCCCGCTGCATCCCCGGGACGAGGTAGCATACGTGGTCCGTCCCGGTGACGTGGACGCGGTCCCGGCTGAGGCTCAGAAACTCCGGCTCCTGGAGGAACTGGCCTGCGAGGCGCAGGACGTCGGAGGAAAAGGTGGCCGAAAACATGTAGCCGCTGACCGGCTTCTTGGGCATGAACTGCTGGATTCGCCGCATGTCCGGGTAAAAGCCCATGGAGAGCATGCGGTCGGCTTCGTCGAAGACGAGGATCTGCAACTCCTTGAGGGACAGGGTTCCCTGGATCAGGTGATCCAGGATGCGGCCCGGAGTCCCGATGACAAACTGGGCGCCGGCCTTGAACGCCTCGAGCTGGGGTCCGTAGGAAACCCCGCCATAAACGACGGCGGTCCGGATGCCCGTGTCGCCGCCGAGCGTTTCCGCTTCCCGGGCGACCTGGCCGGCCAGTTCACGGGTGGGAACCAGGACCAGGGCCTGGCAGGCCTTCTTTTCCGGGTTGATCCGTTCCAGAATCGGCAGGACAAAGGCAGCCGTCTTTCCGCTCCCGGTCTGGGACTGGACCATCAGATTCCGCTTTGCCAGGACGTACGGAATCGCCCGGGCCTGGACCGGCAGGAGGCTCGTCCATCCGGCCCTCGCACAGGCTCCCTTCAACCGTTCCGGGAGATCCTCCAGATTCATCTCCGGCAGGGCATGCTCCGGCTCGATAATAGGTTCGTCCTGGCTCATCGGTATTCCTCGGCTTTCCGTCCCCTGATCCGCCGGGACGCCGGCCGTTGTATCGATATCTTTTTCTTCTTCCTGCATGTTTTCTTTCTCCTGTATTTTCCAGATTCTTGATGGTCTACTGCTGCCAATGCCGGCCGGGTGTTCTCAGGGCCGGTTCATCCTGTCGAGGACGCGAAAGAGGGCGTGGGTCCCCTCGTTTTCCAGCCCCTCCGCCATGGCGGCCAGGTAGAACTGGTTCACCAGGGCAAGCCCTGGGAGGGCGATTTTCATCCGTCCGGCCTCGGCCAGGGCGATTCTCATATCCTTCACGAAATGGCGGATCGCAAAACCCGGGGCCGTGTCGCCTTTCACGATTCGCGGACCCAGCTGGTTGAAGGCCCACGAGGCGGCTGCCCCCTTCCCCACCACACCGATCACTTGTTCCAGGTCAAGGCCGGCCCGCTGTGCGTAGAGGAGTGCCTCCACGACGCCGATCATCGTCGAGGCGACAAGGATCTGGTTGCTCATCTTCGTGTGCTGTCCCATGCCGGGGCCGCCCATCAGGGCGATGTTTCTCCCCATCCGCTCAAAGACGGGAAGGACCCGCCGAAAGGCCTCTTCGTCACCCCCGGCCATGATCGCCAGGGTTCCCTCCCTTGCCCCGACGTCTCCCCCGGAAACCGGCGCATCCAGGGAAAAAACGGATTTCTCCTTGGCCTCCCCGTAGATGCGAACCGCCAGGGACGGCTCGGAGGTGGTCATGTCGACCATCACGGATCCGGGTTCGATTCGGGACAGCACGCCCCGTTTGCCCAGGACGACTTCCTCTACGTCCGCAGGCTTCCCGACCATGGTGAAGACAATTTCGCTCCGTGCGGCCACGTCTCCCGGGCTGTCGCACCAGACGGCTCCTTCCCGGCACAGGTCCTCCGTCCTTTCACGGCTTCGGTTGAAGACGGAAACGGGATAGCCGCCCTTCAAGACGTGCATGGCCATGGAACGGCCCATGACGCCGGTTCCGATCCAACCTATTCTTTCCACGGGAATCCTCCGAGCATGCCGGTCCGGAATGCTCCACCGGTCCGGAATTTGGAACTATCGGTCAAAATGTCCAATATGTCAAGAAGTTTAGCCCGCCAAGACTCCATCTCTCCCCCTCCCGCCTGGAATAGCGATGCTTTCGGCCTGCCAATCACGGGAGCAAGATTCTTCATCTCCGGCGTTCTGATGCCGGTGCCGCTTTTGTTCGGATCGATCCTGTCAGACAATACCGGGGATGAAACGGATCAGAAAGATCGTATGTGTCAGTATTTATGATTATTCGTAATATTATGTATGTTTATGTCTTGATTCAATCCCCCATATCCGTTATGAATACCGCTCCGTCCGGAGGATGTCCGTCCATGCCAAATGAATTCATGAACACGAAGGAAGTCGCCGGGTACCTGGATATCCATGAAAAGCAGGTCTACGCCCTCATCAAGGCGCGACGGATCCCGGCGACCCGCGTGACGGGCAAATGGCTGTTCCCCAAGGCACTGATCGACGAGTGGATCCGGACTCAGGCTGCTGAAGCACTCCAGGAGGCCCGCCGGAAAAGCACCCGGATCGAAGGAGCTCTTCTCGCGGCGGGCAGCAACGATCCCGTTCTCGACATGCTTCTGGCAAGCCTGAAGGCCGCAAATCCCGATTTTTATATATTCACAGCCAGCACCGGGAGTGCCGATGGCCTGACAGCCCTCGGAAAAGGCTACACCGACATAGCCTGGACGCATCTCGTCGATCCGGAAAGCGGAGATTACAACACCCCTTCCACCGTTGCCCATTACCTTCCGGGAAGAGGTTTTGTGGTTGTCCATCTCTTCAACCGGGAGATCGGCCTGGTGGCGGCAAAAGGAAATCCTCTCGGGATCGTTGGTTTCGGGGATCTTGTCAGAATCCGTGCGCGGATCGTGAATCGCCAGCCGGGTGCGGGAACAAGAATCCTACTGGACCATTATCTGCGAAAGGCCGGGGCATCGCCGGATTCTCTGCCCGGTTACGACCGGGAGGTTTTTACCCACATGGACGTGGGCCTCACGGTTCTTGCCGGCGATGCGGATGCGGGAATCGCCTCCGCCGCCGTATCGCGTCTCCTGGGACTGGAAATGATTCCACTGGCCACGGAGAGTTTCGACATGGTTCTCCGCCGGGACACCTTCTTCAACAAGGGCATTCAAGCCTTCCTCGAAGCCCTGCAGAGTCCGTCCTTCCAGAAGAGCGTAGAAAGACTGGGGGGGTACGATTTCCAGCGTGCAGGCCGGGTTCTGCACACCATTGATCCGGAAAGGAGCTGAATCATGAAAAAGGCCGTTTTCCCGTTCATCCTCTTCATTGTATTTCTCATCAGCGGGCCGTGCCTGGCCGGGGAGGGCTTCCTTCTCCTGTCCAGCACGATCGGTCCCATCGACTCCGGGATCGTCTCCCTCCTGGAAGACCGTTTCGAACAGGATACGGGCATCCGGGTCCGCCATGTGGGAGCCGGAACCGGTGCCGCCCTGAACATTGCGAAGAAAGGCAATGTGGACCTCGTCATGGTCCATGCCAAATCCCTCGAGGAAAAATTCATCAAGGAGGGCTACGGCACAAAACGGATCCCATTCATGTACAACGACTTCGTCATCGTCGGGCCGGCTGCGGATCCGGCGAAGGTCAAGGGGATGAAAACCGCCGCGGAGGCCCTGAAGGCGATCTCCACCAAGGGGGCACTCTTCGTCAGCCGGGGCGACAAGTCCGGGACCCACGTGGCGGAAATGGAGCTCTGGGGGAAGGCGGGAATCAAGCCGGCCGGCGCCTGGTATAAAATCTATGAGAAGGGCGCCGAGGGGAATGTTCCCACCCTTCGCTACACGGACCAGCAGAAGGGGTACACGGTCATTGACCGGGCAACCTACCTGGGCCTGAAAAAAGACATCAAGCTGGTCGTCCTGGTGGAAGGCGACGAGGCCATGCTGAACTTCATCTCCCTGATTCCGGTCAATCCGCAGAAGTTCCCGCAGGTCAACGCCAAGGACGCGGCGACGTTCATCTCCTGGCTGACCTCGCCGCAGAAAGGCCAGCTCATCGTGCGGGACTTCGGCAGGGACAAGTTCGGCAGCCCTTTGTTCTTCCCCAACTCCGATGAATGGAACCGGAAGAAGTGATCATAAAACCCAAGGAGGTTAAAGCAATGATGAGACGATCGTACCTGCGGATGGTCTTGCTGGCTGTTGTCCTTGCGCTGGTCCTGGCTGCCGGAATGGCGGACAGCTCCTTCGCGGCAGCGGCCAAGCAGAAAAACGTGATCCTGGCAACGACGACGAGCACCCAGGACTCGGGCCTGCTGGACGTCCTGATCCCCATCTTCGAGAAGCAGACAGGATACTTCGTGAAGACCATCGCGGTGGGCTCCGGCCAGGCCATGGCCATGGGGGCGAAGGGCGAGGCGGACGTGCTCCTGGTCCACTCCCCCGCGGCGGAGAAGGCCTTCATGGCCCAGGGGAACGGCACCGCCCGGACCCTGGTCATGCACAACGACTTCATCATCGTCGGTCCCCCGGCCGATCCGGCAACGATCAAAATGACCAAGGGAGCGACGGCCGCTTTCAAGAAAATCGCCCTTTCGAAAGCGCTTTTCATGTCCCGAGGCGACAACTCGGGAACGCATGCGAAGGAAAAGGCCATCTGGAAAGCCGCGGGTGTCGCTTATGAGAAGGAGAAATGGTACCAGCAGACGGGCCTCGGCATGGGCCAGACCCTGAACGTTGCGGCGGAGAAAAAGGCCTATACCCTGGCGGACCGTGGAACCTACCTGGCCCTGAAGAAGAACCTGGGACTGGACATCCTGAACCAGGGAGACGCCATTCTCCTGAATATCTACTCCGTGATCCCCGTCAACCCGGCCAAGTTCAAGAAAATCAATACAGAGGGCGGCAAGGCCTTTGCCGACTTCATGGTGGCCCCGGCGACCCAGAAGATCATCGGAACGTTCGGTGTGGATAAATTCGGATCGCCCCTGTTCTTCCCGGATGCCGGCAAGAAAGAGGAAGCCCTGGGTAAGTAGTTCCTTCAACTTTAACGGTCGGTCCCCCTGCCCGTTTTTTACTCCGGACAGGGCAGATGCCGGGCCGGGCCAGTCGCGGCGATGTACGACGACTCGTCGCGGCGGGCCTTTCAATGTATCGCAATTCTCCGGTGGTGCACCTTGGACCTGATTCTGGAAGGCATCCGGCAGGCGTTTCTCCTCCTCTTCACCCTGGATCGGGAGGTCCTGGGGATCACCTGGCTGTCGCTCCAGGTCTCCGGGGCAGCCACGGGGATCAGCCTGATTTTCGGCATGTCCGTGGGAACCGCCGTCGCCCTGACGGAGTTTCCCGGCAAGCGCTTCGTCATCAGCCTCATCAACACGGGCATGGGGCTTCCCCCGGTCGTCGTGGGCCTGTTCGTCTCGATTTTCCTCTGGCGGAACGGCCCCTTCGGCTTCCTGGAGATCCTCTATACGCCGGCGGCCATCGTTATCGCCCAGGCGATCATTGCCACGCCCATCGTCATGGGGATCACCCTGGCGGCCATCCAGCACCTCCCCAGGAACCTGCGCCTCCAGATCCTGGCCCTCGGGGCCACCCGCCTCCAGATGGTCTGGATGCTCATGAAGGAAGCGAAGCTCCCCCTCCTGGCGGCGGTCATGGCGGGATTCGGCGGCGTCATCTCCGAGGTCGGGGCCTCCATCATGGTCGGCGGCAACATCAAGGGCTACACGCGCGTCCTGACGACGGCCACGGTCATGGAGACGGGCAAGGGCAACTTCGACATCGCCATCGCCCTGGGGATCATCCTCCTGCTCCTGGCGTTCGCCATCAACTCCATCCTCACAGGCATTCAGCAGAGGCAGAGGCCGCGATGAACCCTGCCGAAGCCATTCTCGAAATCCACGACCTGGAAGTCCGGCGCGGAGGGGTCCGCGTTCTGGAGCTCACCGGCCTCGACGTCCGGAGCGGGGAGTTTCTCTCCCTCATCGGTCCCAACGGGGCCGGGAAATCGACCCTTCTTCTGTTGCTGGCCTGCCTGCTGCCCCGGCATCGGGGCACCCTCTCCTTCCGGGGAGTGCGGGTCGCGGAGGGAAACGGCCTGCTGGAGTACCGGCGGCGGATCTCCATGGTATTCCAGGAGCCGCTTCTCTTCGACGGAACGGTTGAAGCCAACGTGGCAGCGGGGCTGAAACTCCGTGGAACCGACCGCGAGATCATCCGCCGGACCGTCGCCGAATGCATGGAGCAATTCGGCATCGGGCACCTGAAGGGCCGCCATGCCCGGAAGCTCTCCGGCGGGGAGGCCCAACGGACGAGCCTGGCCCGGGCCTTTGCCATCGGGCCGGAAATCATTTTTCTCGACGAGCCCTTCTCCTCCCTCGATCCGCCCACACGGGAAGGGCTGATGGACGACCTCCAGCGGATCCTCCGGGAGACGAAAACCACCGCCGTGATGGCCACCCACGACCGGGTCGAGGCGCTGCGCCTGTCCGACCGCATTGCGGTCATGAAAGACGGCGAGATCGCACAGATCGGCGCACCGGAAGAAATCATGAACCATCCCCGGGATGAGTTCGTCGCCTCATTTGTCGGGGTGGAGACGGTCCTGGCGGGGGAGATTGTCGGGACCGGGACCGGCACGGTCTTCGTGCAGGTTCCGGGCGGAAGAATCGAAGCGGTCGGGACCGGCCGGGCGGGGGACTCCGTCTTGTGCTGCATCCGGCCGGAACAGGTCACCCTGACGACCGATTCCTCATGCCGGGACGGGGCGAGCGCCCGGAACGTCTTTCCCGGGAAGATCGTGAAAGTCGTTTCCATGGGCCTGTTTTACAAAGTAGCCATGGACTGCGGTTTTCCCATCACGGCCTACGTGACGGCCTCCTCGGTGGAAAACCTCTCCCTCGCGGAAGGCAATTTCGTCTGCTCCTCCTTCAAGGCCACCTCGGTCCACCTCATCCGGAAGTAGGCGGGACCATCCACGCCCCGGGTCCCCACTTCTCCGGCAGAACCGCCTTCTGCGGCCACTCCGCCGGCACAAGACATCCCGGTTCCTCCCCTTCCCTTTCGATCAGCTTCTTGAGGCCGGGACGGCGGAACTGGGGGTTCCCGCCCTTCTCCGTCCGGCCGTTGCAGATCGCCTCGGAGCGGAGCCGCCGGCCGACAGTCTTCTCCATCCTGCTGCCAAGCCATAGAATGCGGTCCACGTCGTAGCCGTGCTCGATTCCCAGTTCGTCGATCTGAACGAGGAGGTCCTCCAGGGTCACGAGGCCCACGTAGCGGTGATCCTTGTAATAGTATTCCCCGGTTCCCCGGACGGGGCAGTCGTCGAGGAAATTGGCCGGCTGCCCGCCCAGGCCGCCCAGTGTGCCCTCAAACCGCGCGATGCCGGCATGGAGGGCCGCCAGGATCGAGGAGGAGGCAACCCGCTTCGTCTCGTGGAGATGGCAGAGGTGGGCCTCCGGGTCGGGCATGGCGTCCATGACCATGGAGAAGTACCGGTAGACTTCCGCCGCCGATGCCGAGCCGTCGTGGTCCGCGTGCTCGATGTCGTTGGCCCCGATGGCGAACCAGCGTTTTGTGAACTCCACGGCGTCCTCCAGCCTCGTGGCGCCGCTGATGGGGCTGCCCCAGATGGTGCTCACGACGCCGCACATCCGGATGCCCGCGTCGCGGCATTTCCGGATGCAGCGTTCCGCCTCCCGCCAATACTGGGACAGGGTCGTTCCGGAGTTGGCGAAGTGGTGCTCCGGGTCCGTGGAGACCATCATCAGGACCCGGTCGGGGCCGATGCCACGCTTCTTCAGCTCGATGGCGCGGTCCACCGCGTTCTCGCGAATCGTCACGGCGCTGAAGACCAGCTGGTCATAGTCGATCCCCTGCCGGGCGCAGCGTTTTTTGAACCGGTCGCTCCGGAAATGGGCGAGGACCTCCTCGGCGTCCCGGAACTGGGGAATCGCCGCCGGATTGCCCAGGTTGGTCACTTCCAGCTCCCGGCAGCCCGCCATGATGCTCTCCTCCCCGTAAAAGATCTTGGCGGCCGTGGAGAGGAACTTCTCCTCGTGCTGGAACCCGTCCCGGATCGTGATGTCCCCGATCATCACCTTCCGGGGCATCCGGGGGAAGATCTTCCAGTAGTCGTATTCAGTCATGAGTCATTTCCTCCCTGTAACCGTGAAAAACGAAGAGGCTTGAATCCGTCCCGGATTGCGCCCGGGATGCCTATCCCCGATATCCGCGGGGGCGCGGCCGGGGGTTTCCAGAGGAGCAATTCAGACTTTTTTTCCATTCTTCCAGCCTTCCTGACCGTCGACGAGAGATCGCGGAAAAAAAGTCCGCGGCGGCGGAAGCCCCCGTGACAGCCCCCGCGCCCCGGTCGAACGGACATTAGCCGGGCGCGGCCTCTCAATGCATCGCAACGGCGAAGGACGCAGCGCAACAAAGCATCCGGGCTTTTCCCGAGGTTGTCTCCTCAGAATTTAAAGTTGCCGAAATTGGATTCCTTAATCGGCTGAAGCAGCGACACTTCGAAGCCCAACGCCAGGGCATCCCGGCACTGCCCGAGGGGCAGCGTCCCGTCGTTGAAGAGGCGCGATTCCATGTAGAAGGGGTGCGCCTCCCGGTTGTACTTGTCGATCATCATCTGCCGGAACCTCGCCGCCGCCGCCTCATCCATCTCCTCGCCCCGCTTCTTCCGGTTGACCCGCTCCAGGCTCGTCAGGATGAAGCCCGCCGTGTCCCCAGACATGACCGAGGTCCTCGCCCGCATCGTGGCGAAGATGAAGAGCGGGTCGAAGGTGCGCCCGGACATGCCGAAGTTCGCAGCCCCGTGGTCCGGCCCGATGATCCACTGGATCCGCGGCACCTCCGCGCAGGCGCAGGCCCGGACCATCCCGGATCCGTACTTCCCGATGCCGGCGTACTCCTCCGCGGTGCCCACCATGTAACCGGGGGAGTTCTGGATGTAGAGGAGGGGGATCTTCATGGTGCAGCAGCGGATGACCCACTCGATGGCCTTGCGGGCGGAGTCCACGAAGATGACGCCGTTGTTGTTGCTGGCGATGACGCCCACGGGAATCCCCTTGAGGAAGATCTTGCCGCAGACGATGTTGTCGCCGCGCCCGATGTTGTACGGGCGCTTGTATTCGCTGAAGTAACTGTCGTCGGCGATGGCGGCGATGACCTCCCGGGCGTTGATCCCCTTGGAGGTCTCCTTCGGCAGGACCCGGTAGAGATGATCCGGCGGGACCTTCGGGTCGGCAGGCTTGCGCCGGTCGGCGTACAGGGTCTGCTTCGGATCGAAGGCCAGGAGCTCCCGGAGCTTCTCGATGCCCTCGTCCTGGGACTTCACGAAGTGGTCCGCCCCGCCGGAGATATGGGTGTGGACACGGGCTCCTCCCAGGTCCTCCATGGAGACGGTCTCGCCGATGGCCGACTTCACCATGGGGGGACCGCCGAGGAAGGAGTAGGACATGCCGTCGATCATGATGGATTCGCAGGCCAGGTAGACGATGTAGGCCCCGCCGGCGGTGTTCCCGCCGGTGCTCAGGGTGTACTGCTTCAGGCCCTTCGCCGACATGCGGCACATGTTGTAGAAGAAGTGGCCGAACTGGTTCCGGCCGGGGAAGATCCGGTCCTGCAGGGGGAGGTAGGCCCCGGCGGAGTCGGCAATGTAGACGAAGTTGAGCCCGCAGCGCTCGGCGATCTCCTGGGCACGGAGGTGCTTCTTGCAGCTGATGGGATAGTAGGCCCCGGCGGTCACCCGGCTGTCGTTGGCCAGGATCATGACCCAGTTGCCGTGGATCTTGCCGATCCCCGTCACCAGGCCTGCGGACGGGACGTCCTCGACGCCCTCGTAGCCGATCCCGAATCCGGCACCCCGGGAGAGCTCGAAGAACTCCGTCCCCGGATCGATCAACTGCCGGATCAACTGGCGGGGCGGTTTCTTCCCCTGCTTAGCGAGTCGCTGGTTCTGGGCGTCGCCGCCGGGGTTGTATGCCTTCTCCCACAAAGCATGAATCCGCTTCTCTTCCTCCAGCCAGTGCAGCCGGTTCTCCTCGTGCTCCATCTCCTTCTTCTGCGCCCGGGACAGCCTCTTCTCCGGTTGGTCGGCCATCGCTCCTCTCCTTTCCGTCATGGTGCGCGAATCCGCGGGCGAGTTCTCCCGCCCGCCGCCTCCGCTCACAGGGGTCTCTTGCCGCAGAACAGCTTCATCACGAAGGAAACCACCGTTTCCCCCCGCTGGTTCCGGATCCGGTTCTGGATGGTCAGGATGCCCTTCTCGTTCCCCTTGTGGGTGATCCCGACAACCTCCACTTCGCAGTGGATGGTATCGCCGATCCGCGTGGGCGCCGTGAACCGCACGTCTTCCATCCCGTAAAAGGCAATGAAGGATTTGGGCAGATAGCTGGAATAGGGTCCCAGCCGGAACGGAAGGGCCATGCCGATCGAAAGCGTCAGCATGCCGTGGGCGATCCGTCCCTGGAAGGGCGTCCCCGCGGCGTATTCCACGTCCGTGTGAAGGGGATGCCAGTCTCCGGTCAGTCCGGCAAAGGTCACGATGTCCGCCTCCGTGACGGTCCTGGCCGGCGATACCATCTTCTCGCCCAGGACGTAGTCATCCAGGTACTCGTATTCCTTCGGCATGGTCTTCCTCCGCAGGATGGCTGAGCCCGCGCCCGCCCGTCCGAACGGCCTGCCCGGATCACGAGGCGCGGAAATGGGAATGGATGAACGATTGTATAATCCGCGGGCGAACGCCTGTCTGTCGGGAAACCATGACAGTCTGTGAAGGGGAAATGGGAAAAATGCGGAGGAGGATTATTCCAGGGGGGTCAGACCCTGCTGGATGGCAAACTTGATGAGGGCGGGAATGTCGCGGATTCCGAGTTTCCGCATCAGGCGGCTGCGGTAGGTCTCGATGGTTTTCGCGGAGAGAAAGAGCTGGTCGGCGATCTCGGCGCTCGTCCGGCCTTCCGCGACGAGCTGCAGGACCTCCCTCTCCCGGTTGCTGAGGACGGACAGGGGATCCCGGAACCCCTCGTCCCTCAGGCAGGCCCCCACGACCTGGTCGGAGACCTTGGCGCTCAGGTATCGGTGCCCGGCGCGGACGGCGTGTACGGCCCGGATCAGCTCCCGTCCCGCGGATTCCTTGAACAGGTAGCCCCTCGCCCCCGCCCGGAGGGCGCGCAGAATCGACTCCGACGACGACTGCATGGAAAGGATGATGACCCTCGTCTCCGGGAATTCCCGGCAGATCTGTTCCGTCGCCTCGATGCCGTTCAGATCCGCCATGACGACGTCCATGATCACGACGTCGGGCCGGAGCTTCCGGACCGCCCGGACCGCGTCCCGGCCGTTCCCGGCCTCGCCGACGATCCGGATGCCGCCATCGGCCTCCAGCAGATACTTCAGGCCGTCGCGGACAATCGTGTGGTCGTCGGCCAGCAAGACGCGGACCATCACAGCGGCACCTCCACGGTCACCCGGGTCCCCTTCTCGGGCTCGGAATCGAGGATGAAACGGCCGCCGATGGCCTCGGCGCGCTCGGACATGGTCATGATGCCCCAGCCGCCCTGTTCTTCCATCCTTCTCGCCTTGGAGGGATCGAACCCGACCCCGTCGTCGGTGATGACGATCCGGAGCTGGGTCCCGCGGGTCTCGATCCGGATCCTGGCGCAGGTCGCCTGGGCGTGCTTGCCGATGTTCGTGAGGACCTCCTGGACGATCCGGAACAGGTTGTTCTCCACGTCCGGGTTCGGGCGAGGGCGGATCTCCGCCCCCTCCACGACGACCTCCACGCCGGTCCGCATGGAGAAGCGCTCCGCGTACCAGCCGATGGCGGCGACGAGCCCCAGGATGTCCATGTCGGGAGGCCGGAGGTCGCTCATGAGGCTGCGGGTGAACTCGGTGATCTCCTCGACCAGGACCATCGAGTCTTCCAGCCGGGCGTGGAGCAGCTTCATCTCTTCCTCGGGAAGCTTCGATTTCACAATGCTCAGGTTGATCCCGACGACGGTCAGGTTCTGCCCCACTTGGTCGTGCAGCTCCCGGGCGATCCGCTTCCTCTCCGACTCCTCCGCCTCGGAGAGTTTCGCCGAGAGAATCCGGAGCTGCCGGCTTTTCTGCCTCAGGATCTCCTCGGCCCGCTTGCGCTCGGTGATGTCGCGGCCGATGCCGAACCGCCCCACGGGCTGTCCCGCCGGGTCGTACTGGGTCGTGACCAGGAATTCGACGGGGATGCGCTCTCCGTTCCGGTGAACGAGGTCCGCGTCGTAGGGAAGGGTGTAATCACCCCGGATCCCTTTCCGGAAGCGCTGAATCGTCGTCTTGATGTGCTCGGGGGCGACCAGGAACGTAAAGGGCTGGCCGATCAGGTCACGGACGGAATACCCTGTCACACGCTCGAACTGGGGATTTACGTAAGTATAGATCCCTCTCTCGTCGACGATGAAGATCAGGTCGCCCGTCGATTCGATCAGGGTCCGGTACTTTTCCTCGCTCTCCCGCCGCGCCGCCTCCGCCTTGCCGCGCTCCACCTCCGCCTGTTCCAGCCGGGCGACCCTGCGCCGCAGGAGGGCGATCTCCTCGATCATCTGTTGTCTTGTTTTTTCCCCGGTGTCCGCGCTGTATTCAAAAGGCTGCTTGTTCATCATTTGGTTATGACCGTGCCGACCGGTTTTCCGGCCAGCGCCTTCGTAAGGTTCCCTTTCTCCAGTCCGTTGATCACCTGGATCCTGTCCACGACCTCGCTGTTCCGGAGGATCTCCAGGCATGGCCGCTCGATGATCAGGTCGTCCAGATTCCGCTCCAGAAGCTCGGCGACACCGATCTTCGAGATGAATTCCGCCCCGGGGTTCTTCTTCGGGTCGTCCGTGTAGAGTCCCCGCTCGTCTTTGACGAAGATGCAGCTCCGGGCGCCGATCAGGTCCGCCAGGATCAGCGTGCCCACGTCGGTCCGGTGGATGGGGATCCGCTGCTTCGACGACGGCAGGGCGAAGTAGTCATAGGGCGGCATGCCGTGCATGACGGGGATGCAGTCCTGGGCGAAGTAGGTCGAGAGCTTGATGACCTCGTCATGGCCGATCTTGATGCCGCCCCAGGGCGACAGGAGCGTGGAGACCAGGAGCGCGTTCTGCTCCGAGATGGAGCTTCCGAACTTTGCGATGATCCCCGTGGGCATGCCCAGCTCCAGGCCGATCGTATAGATGTGCCGGCTCCGGGTGCCTCCGCCCGTGGTGATGAGCATCTTGTGCTTCTTCTTGCAGGCGACGATTTCCCGGACCAGGTCCGGCAGGGCCTTGATCCCGCGGTCGCAGATCGACTGGCCGCCGATCTTGACGACATTCACATCCGGGAAGAGCCTCTTCTGCGGGGCGACCTTCAGGCTGTCCAGGAAGGCCTTCCCCACGAGGCTCTCCCCCATGAGGCGGCTCTTGACGTGGAGCCGGCGTCCGTCTTTCTCCCGATAAAGGGCCATGGATTCCGCCTTTCCCTCAGTCCTTCAACTCGATCGCGTCGTCCTTGTCCTTGCCCGCCTCCAGGAGAACCAGGTCAGCCCCCACGGCTTTCGCGATGTCCTCCAGCTCCTTCTTCCGGAGGTGCTCGCTGTAAAACTTCATGTCCACACCGGCGATGGCGACGAGCTTGAAACGGGGTTTCTTCTCCTTTTCACCGACCTTCCTTCTCTCCCTGTAGAAAATCTTTCCCGCCATGGCTGCACCTCCTTGTTTTCATGACTTGTTTCTCTTCTCTCCCATGGTCACCCACTCGCCGGGACCCGCCGGCAGGACCGGCAGGACGGCGTCGGATCCCCACAACCGGGGCCGAAGCCAGCCCTTTGTATGGACCTTGTCTTCCGGTCGGGGAAACAGGGCGTCCCGGTCCAGCGATACCACACGCATCCCCTTCCCTTCCAGTGCCGATACGGTAACGGGATCCGGCAGGGACCGGAGCGACGCATATTCGATGAAGCGGCCGCTCCAGCCCGAGGCGGTCAGGCCGACAGCCGCCGCGGCGCCGATGATTCCGTCATTCGTTCCTCCATGACCCGAAAGATGCGCCTTGCCGGCAGCCTGGAGGGCCTCGGCCTGCGTCACCAGCCGCCGGGTACACGCGCGCCCGATCTCCATGAGCTCCCGCAGGGCCGTATCGCCTTCCCGGACCACGCAGAGTCCCGGGTCGCTGCCCGGCGAGGACAGCTCACCGATGTGCTCCGCTGCCTGCGTCACCAGGCCGTCTATCATGGACGGCTCGGGCAGGTCCAGGACCATGCAGGCGGAGCTGTTGTGAGACGTGTAGGGAATGCGCGGGTCCACCAGGAGCTGCTGGCGGACGACACCCCATACCACCGCAGTCTCCGGAACGCGGGTGTCGAAGCGGCGGGCCACCTTGCCTGTCCCGAACTCCGCCTCCAGGTTGTCCGTGTCGTCGAATCCGATGTAAATTCTCATGGAATCATCCTCAAAAAATGGGCCGGCCCCCGTTCAGCCGCTCGTAGATCCGCATGTACCCGGCGATCATGCTTCCCAGGTCGTAGCGCTCCCGGGCCTCCCGCATGATCCGCCGGATCTGGGGCTCCCGGATCTCCAGGGGCTTCCGGTGGAAGGCCAGGCTCTTTTCCAGGGCGTACCAGAGGCCTCCCGTGTCGTAGTCCCGGAAGAGAAATCCGTTGCCCACGTCCAGGGGGGAGCCCTCGACCTTGAGCCTCAGTTCCCGGATCTTGTCGTGGTATCCTCCCGTGTCCCGGTTCGTGGCGGTACATCCGAAGAGATTGCCCACCTGGTCGATCTGGCCGCAGGGCTCGTAGAGGGAGGCGCCGAAGACGTCGCTGGCGGCGGCGAATCCGAGCATGGACAGCTCTTCGCTGAAAGGCTGGTACGTGATGCGCCCTCCCGAGCTCCAGGCAATCCGCCCCAGGACGTCTGCATGGGTCCGGTCGCCTCCGACGGAGTCGGCGACGACGGCGATCTGCGCGTCCTTGTGGACCCCGGTGAAATGGCTCGCCACGGCCTCCAGGATCTCCACGCCCTTCTGCACGGTATCGAGCCGGGAGGGCCAGTAGAAAAGGACGGCATCCGGGTCCACGTTCAGGCCCGTCCGGCGCTGGAACTCCACCCGGTTGTCCCGCTTCGCCTCCAGGACGTCGTCCTCGGGACCGTACTTCCGGGGCAGGAAATGGCAGTTCTCCGGATACATGTTCGACGCCGGGGCGTTGATGATCGCCCGGGCGGCGTCGAAGTAGTATTTTTCCTTTACCTCGCGGCGGACGCTCGGGGGAACGATGGGCCGGTCCAGGAAGTAATCGTTCACGACCTCCCGGAGGAAACGCTCCCCGACGAAATTGATGACCGTTGCGTTCTTGATCGCCGTGGCCTGGCAGTCGATGCAGCGCCGGCCGAAGGCCTCGCTGTAATACAGCCTGGGATGGAGGTTCTCGAGGTTCACCCCCCCCAGCAGGTCCACAGGCAGGTCCGCCGTGAAGACGTTGTGGACGGTGTGCAGGATCGGCAGGCCCGTAGATGCTGCATAGGCCGCGATGGCACCCCCGGCCATCCAGTCGTGGCTGTGGATGATCAGCCGCCCCTTGTGCTTGGACCGCACGTCCTTGATCAGGCTGTTGACGACCTCCCGCTGGAACTCCGCTGCCGTGCGGAGGACGTCTCCCGCGTAGGCGCCGGGATTGTTCTCGAAGATCGAGGAGCTGACCAGGTGGATCCGCCCGGCGTCGATCTTGTAGCGGATCTCCCGCCACTCCTTTTCATCCAGTTGGGACTCCCGCTGGAAGCGCTTCTTGAGGTTCAGGGTGGCCAGGTGGACGTCGATGCCCCTCTCCGTCAGCCCTTCGCACAGGGCGGACACCACCTCCCCCAGTCCGCCGCTCTTTCCAGAGACATATTTGGCCAGGGGGCCCATCTCGTCAGGCAGGCGTCCCGTTTCCGGGGAGATCATGAGAATCGCCGTGGTCTCCCGTTTCCGGAGAACCTCGAACCGGACCATGGCGACCTGGAGATCGTCGATCTTCCGGGTCAGGATCTGCGTCGGCCGGGCGATGGAGCCGCCGTAGGGGTTGAAGTAAGCGTGAACCGCATGGTCCTCCCCGATCCGCTCATGGATGAAATAGACGTGATCCGAGGTGGTGAGCTGGCGCCATTTCGTGAGCAGCTCCCCCCCCGCGCGCCGCGCCCGCGGCTCCATTCCCTGGATGTCCTGGAACAGCTCATGCTGGGTGGGGTTCCCGAGCCACCCGAAGGTGTCCCGGCCCGCGTCAGCCCAGGAGGAGGTGGAGAGGTCGTGTATGTCGACAGTGGGGCAGTCGGCCTCCCGGAACCGGGCGGCCATGTCCGTCGGGGTCGAAGGGATGACGTTCTCGTATTTTTCCAGGGCCGCCGGCAGGCCTTGCCAGAACTCGAAGATGCCCTTGTCGGCCCAGATGTGCTCCCCGATGTGCTCGAAGTCATAGCCCAAAATTACGGCCTCCCCGTCGATCTTCGCGATGTAGGAGGCGTAGACCTCCGGCGGGATGGGCTGGTGCGGGAACCGGAAGGCCACGTCGTCGCTCAGCTCCCGGTTGCGGGGGAGGACGATGAGGGGCGAGCCGGCGGCCCGGAAGACGGCGTTGGGGGAGATCGGGACCTCGCTCCCGGTGAACATGTCGTTCCGCTTTTCGCAGAGGATGGAGACATATCCCATGTCCGCCACGACGTCGGCGATGCGGTTGTTGTACATAAGCTCCGTGTTCCGGAAGGACGTGGGAAAGACGCCGAAGAGCTTTCGGATCAGGTCCCGGTGCAGCGAAACCTGGTCCCGGAATTCCTGCTTCCGCGGATCGTCGAAGAGGCTGGTCAGGGAGTGGTAGTAGGTCTCGCTGAGAAACTCCACCCGCTCCCCGTCTCTCCCCGCGTCGTAGAGGGCCTGCAGTGCATGGACCACCTCCGGCCGGAATTCCTGCGCCTGCTCCAGGAACGTGCCGGACATGCTCAGGGTGATCTTGAAGCGCGGGTGCCGGTTCACCAGCTCGGTGAACATCGCTGCGGCGGGGAGATAGCACTTCTCCGCCACCTTTTCGAAAATCGCCTGATTCTGCTCGTCCCAGAGGAACTTGTCCCGTTCCGGGTGAAGCCTCAGCGGCTGGTGCAGCTGAAAATAGAATATGGCCAGCGGCATTTCTGAACCCCGTCGTGTGTCCGAATCCCCTTGTCAGCCGGAAATGATTCTGATAGCTGCCTTATACCACACCGGAACCCGTTTTCCAAAGGCATCCGCCCGGATAGGCCGGGGTCGTACAAAGAGACAGGCGCGGAATGGATTCCCAGGTCCCCAAGAAGCCCACTGTACACCGGAAAGGCCCGCTCCGCCCGGACCTTCGCTACCCCGCCGCCCTGCCCATCGTCCAGCGGCGCCGCGACATCGTGGCCACCATTCGCGACAATCCCGTCGTCGTCATCACCGGGGAGACCGGCTCGGGCAAAAGCACCCAGATCCCCAAGATGTGTCTCGAGGCCGGACGCGGGCGCCGAGGCCTCGTCGGCTGCACCCAGCCGCGCCGCGTCGCGGCGGTGACGGTGGCCCAGCGGATCGCCGAGGAGCTGGGGGAGGAGCCCGGGGGGACCGTGGCCTACAAGATCCGTTTCGAGGAGCGCTCCGGTCCCGCCACCCGCATCAAGATGATGACCGACGGCATCCTCCTCATGGAGGCCCAGGCGGACCCGCGCCTCTCCCGGTACGACACGATCATCGTCGACGAGGCCCACGAGCGCAGCCTCAACATCGATTTCGTCCTGGGGATCCTGAAGAACCTGCTTCTCCGCCGCCGCGACCTCAAGGTGATCATCACCTCCGCCACCATCGACGCCGAAAAGTTCTCCCGCTTCTACGGCGACGCCCCCGTCATCGAGGTCTCGGGACGCCTCTTCCCCGTGGAGGTCCGCTGGCGCCCCGTCGACAAAGCCCTGGAGGAGGAGGGGGACCTGACCTACATCGACGCCGCCGTCCGGAACGTGGAAGAGCTGCTCGCGGAAGACCCCCGGGGGGACATCCTTGTCTTCATGCCCCGGGAGCAGGACATCCGCGAGACCTGCGATCTCCTGGAATCCCGGGCCGGCGACAGCATCCTCGTTCTCCCGCTCTTCGCCCGTCTCTCCTGGGGGGAGCAGAAGCGGATTTTTCAGTCCACAGCACAGCGGAAGATCGTCGTCGCCACAAACATCGCCGAGACCTCCATCACGATCCCGGGGATCCGCTATGTCGTGGACACCGGCCTGGCCCGTCTCCTCCAGTACAACCCGAGAACCCGTACGACAAGCCTGCCCGTCAAGAAGGTCTCCCGCAGCAGCGCCGACCAGCGGAAGGGACGCTGCGGCCGCGTCGAGGGCGGGATCTGCATTCGCCTGTACGACGAGGGGTCCTACGTCGAGCGGCCCCTGTTCACCCCGCCGGAGATCTCCCGGGCCAACCTGGCAGAGGTCATCCTGCGGATGCTTTCCCTCAACCTGGGCAAGATCCAGTCCTTCCCCTTCGTCGACCCGCCCCAGCCCCGAAGCATCAAGGACGGCATCGACATGCTGCAGGAGCTGGGCGCCATCGCGGCGAAGAAGAAAGACGAGCGGGAGGGGGACGACCGGCCGTACACCCTGACCGACCTGGGACGCCGCATGGCCCGCCTGCCCATGGACCCGCGGATCTCCCGGATGATCCTGGAGGCGGAGGGCCACGGATGCGTCGAGGAGGTCGCCGTCATCGCCTCCGCCCTGTCCATCCCGGACCCCCGGGAGCGGCCACTGGAGAAGGAAGACGAGGCGGACCGCATGCACGCGCCCTTCCGGGATCCGTCGTCCGATTTTCTCACGATGCTCAACATCTGGAATGCCTTCCACCGCCAGTTGGAGAGCCTCAAGACCCAGAACCGGATGCGGAAGTTCTGCAAGGCCCATTTCCTCTCCTATCGCCGGATGCGGGAGTGGCGGGACGTGTACGACCAGATCCGGGGAATCCTGGCCGGGGGGGGATCCTGGAAGAGACGCCCCGACCCCGGGAAATCCCCTCCCCTTTCATCGGAGGAGCGTTTCGCCGCCGTCCACAAGTCGATCCTGAGCGGCTACCTCTCGAACATCGCCGTGAAGAAGGAAAAGAACATCTACACCGCCACCCGGGGGCGGGAGGTGATGCTCTTCCCCGGCTCGGGACTCTTCGGACGCGGGGGACCATGGATCGTGGCGGCGGAGATGGTGGAGACGTCCCGCCTTTTCGCCCGGACGGTCGCCTCCATCGAGAGCGCCTGGCTGGAAGAGCTGGGGGGCGACCTCTGCCGCTCCTCCTATGCCGATCCGCGCTGGCTGAAGGACCGCGGCGAGGTCGTGGCGACCCAGCAGGTCCAGCTCTTCGGTCTCGTGATCGTCCCCGCCCGGACGATCTCCTACGGCCCCGTCGATCCGGCCGAGGCGACGCGCATCTTCGTCCGGGAGGCCCTGGTGGAGGGAAATGTCCGCCACCCGCTGCCCTTCCTGGTTCATAACCGGGAGCTGGTGGAGGAGGCTGCCGGGGTGGAGCACAAACTCCGGCGCCGGGAATACCTGGCCGATGAAAACGACCTGGCGCAGTTTTACGAGGAGCGCCTGCCGGGCGTATACAGCTGGCCGCTCCTGAAGAAGCGGATCCGGGACCGCGGCGGCGACGCCTTCCTCCGCATGTCCGAGGCGGACGTCTTCCTGCGCCGGCCGGAACACGAAGAGCTGGAGGCCTTTCCGGACCAGGCGAAAATAGGCCGTCTCCGCTTCCCCCTGGACTACCGGTTCGATCCCGCCGGTCGGGACGACGGCGTGACCCTGAAGATCCCCGTGCAGGCCCTGCCGGCCCTCTCGCCGGGCCGTATGGAATGGACCGTCCCGGGTCTGCTCCGGGAGAAGGTGGCGGCCCTGCTCCGGGGTCTCCCGAAGGAATACCGGCGCCGCCTCCAACCCATGCCGCAGGCCGTTTCCATCATCCTTGAGAACCTGGAAGAGTCCGACACGCCCCTCCTGACAGTCCTGAGCCGGATCATCCACGAACGGTTCGGAGTTCATGTCCCCGTAACCGCCTGGTCCCCGGACTCCGTCAGCGATCACCTGAAGCTCCGCTACCTCGTGGTCGATGAAAAGGGCCGGACTGTTGCGGAGACCCGGGATATCCATACTCTCCAGGCGCATGCGGCGGCGGACGCCGAGTGCTCCGCCTTCGACCGGGTGCGCCGGGAATGGGAGTGTACGGGACTGGTTTCCTGGGACGCGGGAGCCCTGCCGGAGGAGCTGGCCGTGGAAAACGTGGGGCTTCTCTTCCCCGCTCTCGATGCGGAGAACGAGGGCGTCTCCCTCCGGCTCCTCAGGAACCGGGCGGAGGCCCGGGAACGGCATCTCCGGGGCGTTGAGGCCCTGTATGCGCTGCGCTTCCCCGAGGAGCTGAAACACCTGAAGAAGGCCCTGGTCCTGACGGGAGAGATGAAACTGCAGGCGGAGGCCCTGGGGGGCTTCCGGGAGGTGGAGCGGCTGCTCGCGGAGAAGGTCCGGCACGATCTCTTCGCCGTTCCCGTCCGCTCCCGGGAGGCCTTCCTGGACCACGGGGACGCGGTTCGCCCCCGCATCCTGCCCTGGGGCCAGGAGGTTCTCCGGACGGTGCAGCCGATCCTCCGGGCCGCCCATGAAACCTGGAAAACGCTGCGGACGCTGGAGCACGGCCACCGCTTCAACGCCCCGGCCCGGAAATACCTCCAGGCCATGGAGGAAGAGTTCCGCCGGCTGCTCCCCCCGGATTTCCTGATCCGCCATGACGGGGAGCGCCTCCGGCATATCCTGCGCTATCTGAAGGCCCTGGGAATCCGGGCGGAGCGCGGGCTCCTGCATCTTGAGAAGGCCCTGGCGCGCTCCCGGGAGATCGAGGCGATCATGGCCCGCCACCATGCCCTGCAGGAAAGCCTGCCCGTCGACTCCTCGCCGGAAAAAAAGGCGGCCCTGGAGGATCTGTACTGGATGATCGAGGAATACAAGGTGTCCCTCTTCGCCCAGGAGCTCAAGACCCCCTACCCGGTTTCCCCCAAGCGCCTGGATGAAAAATTTTGCGAGTTCGAGCGGATGGTATAATCAATCCGCGGCCGTCGCCGGAAATCCCTGTTTGACTTAACGATTCCCGAAACGCTATATACCTGCGAACAAAAGATTCTTTTCCGAGTCGTCCACGGTTACTCCCATTTAAGACCCACCAGCAGGAAAGGAGGAATCCCATGGCAGATCAAGAAGAAAAGCCCCGGTCGTTAACCAGGCGCAATTTTCTGAAAACAACGGGGGCGGCCGCCGCGGCCGGAATCGCCCTCGGCGGCGTCTCCCTGCAGACCCGCGACGCCTCTGCCGCAGGGGACGCACTGCCCGCGAAATGGGATGACGAGACCGACGTCATCATCGTCGGCAGCGGCTTCGCCGGCCTTTCCGCCGCCATCGAGGCCAGGAACGGCGGAGCCGAGGTCCTGGTGATCGAAAAGATGCCCGTCCACGGGGGGAATTCGATCATCAACGGCGGGGATTTCGCCGCTGCGGGGAACAAACTGCAGAAGGAGCAGGGCGTCCAGGACTCGTCCGATCTCATGTTCAAGGACATGATGAAGGCGGGATCCTACCTGAACCACCCGAAACTGGCCAGGATGGTGGCGGAGCATTCGAACGAGGCGCTCGAATGGTGCGAAGAGTATGTGGGTGCCCGGTTCGCGCGCCTGAATTTCCACGGCGGCCACTCGGTCAAGCGGGCCGTCCAGACGGTCAACGCCTCCGGGTCGGAACTGGTCAGCAAACTGCTGACGAAGGCACGGGCCCTGGGCATGAAGATGCAGACCCGCACCAGGATGGTCCGGCTCCTCTCCGACAAAAACGGCCGGATCGTCGGCATGGAGGTCATGAAGAATTACCGGTTCCCCGACGAGAAATCGGGCCGGCCGGCATTCATCAGAGCACGGAAGGCCGTCGTCCTGGCCTCCGGCGGCTTTTCCCAGGATGTGACCTTGCGGCAGGTGCACGATCCCCGGCTGACGGACCGGTTCGACTCCACCAACCACCCGGGCGCCACGGGCGAGGCCCTGCTGGCGGCCTGCCGGGCCGGGGCCATGGACGTCCAGATGGACTGGATCCAGCTCGGTCCCTGGACCAGCCCGGACGAGAAGGGATTCGGGCACGTTCCCCTGTTCTGCGAGCGCCTCGTCGGTTACGGGCCCATGGTCGATCCCAAGACGGGAAAGCGGTTCTTCAAAGAGACAGGCAACCGGAAGGAGCGGGCCGATGCAATCATCCTCATCGGCCACCCGGTCGTCATCCTCGGCGATTCCTACGCCGTCCCCAAGCAGGTCTTCCCCAACGCCCTGGCCAAGGGACTTGAATCGGGAGCCATCAAAAAATTCGACACCCTGGAGGCGCTGGCCGGGGCCTACGGCATGCCCGTTGCCGACTTCCAGGCACAGGTCACCCGCTGGAACACCTTTGTCGAGAAGAAGAAGGACGATGACCTGGACTGTATGATCTTCCCCGATGCCAGGCCTACCGTCACCCCACCCTTCTATGCCGCCCGGCTCTGGCCCCGGGTTCACCACACCATGGGCGGGCTCGTGATCGACACGGATGCCCGGGTCATCGGCTTCGACATGAAACCGGTCAAGGGACTTTTCGCGGCCGGGGAAGTGACCGGCGGCGTGCACGGGGCCGTTCGTCTCGGCAGCGTGGCCATGGCGGACTGTGTCGTTTTCGGGCGCATCGCCGGCCGGAACGCAGCGAAAGACAAAGCCTGAATTCCTGCAACAGGCTGGCTAATTGTTTCGTAAGTTTAAGGAGGTAAGAGATGTTGTTAAAGGATAAACGCAAGAATGCAATGTGGGTTGTCCTCTCCGGCTGTTGCCTGCTGGTGCTGATGCTGGCCGTCGGCGCCGTTTCGGCGGCACCCAAGCAGGTGTCCGGGGCGAAGGGAGGGGACTGCGCGGCCTGCCATGGAAAGGACAAGGTCCTGACCGACAGCCATCCCGCCACCCGGGACATGCAATGGAAGGACTGCCAGGCCTGCCACACGGAGGGCAAGATGTCGCTGGTGGGCAAAATGCCCGGCAGCCATCGCCACCAGCTCTCCGGGGTGAATTGTGCGGCCTGCCACGGAAAGGGGACTCCCGAGCCCCTGGCCATGGAAACGTGCGTCTCCTGCCACGGGGCCACGGCCAAACTGGCGGAAAAAACGGCGAAGGTAAAGCCCTCGAATCCCCACACCTCGCCCCATTACGGGACCGAACTGGACTGCAACCTCTGCCACAAGCAGCACGCCAAGAACGAGAACTACTGCGCCCAGTGCCACAAGTTCGACTTCAAGGTGCCCTGAAGCAGCGAAACGCCTGCCCCGCCTGACGGCAGGCAACGCCGCACAAAGAAAAGGCCGCCACTCCCGGAGGAGAGGCGGCCTTTCTCGTTTCTGACGTATCCTCTGTTCTTCAGCCTGTTAGAAAATCTGCGGCAGGATGAACAGCGACAGGGACATGACGATGAACATCCAGAGCCAGCCGATGAAGGTGTAGGGGAGGATGTCCTTGAACTTGAGACGGAAGGCGCCCAGGATGGGCAGCGCCCAGAAGGGCTGGATCATGTTCACCCAGAGGCTGCCGGCCGTGTAGGCGTTCAGTACGTCTCCATAAGCGACACCGAGGTTCTTGGCGGCGGGCAGGATGTAGGGGGCCTCGATGACAAACTTGGAGCCCGCCGAGGGAACGAAGAAGTCCACGATGCCCGTGTAGATGAAGACGATCCAGGTGAAGGTCGTCGGCGTCGAGATGTCGATGAAGAACCTTGTGATGACCTCGGCAAGGCCGGAGAAGCTGATCATGCCGAAGATGCCCGCGTAGAGGGGGAACTGGATGATGACACCGTACACCGTGGCCGTTCCGCGCTGAACGGACTCGATGAAGCTTTTGGAGTTGCCGTGGAGGATGAAACCGACCATCAGCAGAAGGAAATTCAGCGTGTTGAGGTCCAGGGCGGCGATTCCCTTCACCCCGAACAGCTTGGCGCACGCGAACACGCCGGCGGCTCCGATCAGGATCGGCAGGACGAAGGAGCGGTCCAGGCGTTCCGCCGGGGGAAGGCTCTTCTTGTCCACCGGGGGATCGGGCGGAGGCACGAAGATCGCTGCCGTGGCGTCGTCGACCTCCACGGCGTGCTCTTTTTTCGGTGCGATGGCCATCAGGATGATCGGGATGGTGATGAGAAGCACAAGGTTCGTGACGAGCAGCTTGATGTTGAACGTCGACTGGCTGAGCGGAATGACGCCGGCGACCTTTTCCATGAAGTTGCCCGGCGTGGCCATCAGGAGCTGGGCCGCCTGGGAGGGGCCGTTCGACATCAGGGCCGTGACGTAGGAGATCGCGGCGATGAAGGGATAGTGAATCCCCAGGCCCCGCTTCTTGACGGCGATGGCCCGCCCCATGATGATGGCGGCCATCAGGCCGATGCCCCAGTGGAACCACATGAGAACGCACATGAAGATGGAATAGAACAGAATTGTCTGGGTCTTGGTCTTGGGGATGTCCACCATTTTCAGGAGGCCGGCCTTGATGTACTTGGAATCGCCGACGATGAAGCCTGTGATCATCAGGAGACACATCTGCATGGCGAAGGTGAGGAGGATCCAGAACCCCTTCATCCAGTCGCCGACGAGCTGGCCGGGACCGTGGGTCGTGAGGCCCCAGCCTGCGAAGAAGACGATCACCGTCAGGATCAGGGCGAAGACCAGGGCGTCGGGAACCCACCGGAAGGCCCACTGCGCGAATCCCTCGGTGAACCGGGATAGAAATGTCTCTTCGTTGTTGTTGTTTGGTTTTTTACTCATGCGCTCTTTCTCCTTTCATTGAGTCTTGACGAAACATTGCCCCGCCAAGAGGAGAGCAACGGACATGCCATCCCGCAACGAAAGGACAAACCGGTTCATGACCCCCGTTAATACTGCGAATACCCGGAGAGTGGATCGTTATGATGCAGGGATTGCCCCGGAGGATGCGCGGAAGGGATGTGCGATAAATTGCGCAGGTGCGCAAATCTTTGCGCGATCAGATGCCGTATTCCTGGATCTTGTAGAGAAGCGACCGCCGGCTGATTCCCAGTTCCCGGGCCGTCCGGACCCGGTTTTCCCGGTTGCGCTCGAGGGCCTGGAGAATTGCCTGCCGCTCGAATTCCTTGACCATTTCCTTCAGCGGACGCTGGGTCGCCGTGACCTCGGACAGTTCCTCCGCGGTATCTGCATCCGCCTCTGCGTTTCTGCGCTCGCCTCCGAGGACATGCCTCGGCAGATCCTCGGATAGGATCATGCCGCCGGTGCTCATGATGACGGCACTCTCCACGGCGTTGGCCAGTTCCCGCACGTTGCCGGGCCATGCATAGTTGATCATGACGCGGTAGGCATCCTCGTCAAATCCATCGATATCGCGGCTGTTTTCGGATGCGAAGCGCTGCAGGAAATGGTCCGCCAGGAGGCGGACATCCTCGGGACGCTCGCGGAGCGGCGGAACGTGCAGGCTCACCACGTTGACCCGGTAGTACAGGTCCTGCCGGAATGTGCCGGCCCGGACCATTCCCTCCAGATCCCGGTTGGTGGCGACGATGACGCGGACGTCCGTCCGGATCGTCTCGTTGGAGCCGATTCGCTCGAATTCCCGCTCCTGCAGGACGCGCAGCAGTTTCACCTGCAGATTCGGGCTGATATCCGCGATTTCATCCAGGAAGATCGTGCCGCCGCCGGCCTGTTCGAAACGTCCCCGGCGGCGTGCGATGGCGCCGGTGAAAGCCCCTTTTTCATGACCGAAAAATTCGCTCTCCAGGAGCCCTTCGGGGATGGCCCCGCAGTTGATCTTGACGAACGGCCCGCTCCGGCGCTTGCTGTTGTAATGGATCGCCGAGGCAATCAGTTCTTTTCCGGAGCCGCTTTCCCCGGTGATCAGCACGCTGGCGTTGCTCTCGGCGATTCGGGTGACCGTGAGGCAAAGCTCCTTCATCCGGGCATTGTCCGTCAGGATGCGGTCCAGGCGGTAGCTCTGGAGGAGCTCTCGATGCAGCAGATTGATATCGTTGCGCATCTGCCGAATCTGGAGCGCCCGCTCGATCAGGAGCAGGACCTCGTCGATGTCGAATGGCTTGATGACGTAATCGAAGGCCCCCAGCTTCATCGCCTGCACGGCCGTCTCCACGGCGGCGTAGGCCGTCATCAGGATCACCGCGGCGCCGCTGCGCAATTTGCCGATCTCTTCCAGCGCCTGCAGGCCGTCCATCTCGGGCATGCGGATGTCCATGATGACGATGTCCGGGGAAGTCTTGCGGAACGCATCGAGCCCCGTCAGGCCGTTGTCCGCACAGGTGACGTCGAATCCCTCCTTTCCCAGGACCACGGTCAGGAGTTTGCGCACGCTTTCATCGTCATCGACCACCAGGATCCGGCTCATGCTTCCTGCATCTCCACAATATCAGAGGGAATTTCGGGGAGCTGAATCGTCACGGTCGTCCCCTTCCCCGGTTCGCTCTTCATCACAATCGTGCCGCTGTGTTCATTGATGATGCGATTGACTACTGCAAGACCCAGGCCGGTCCCTGCCGGTTTCGTCGAATAAAAAGGATCGAAGATCTTCTCGATATGCTCCGGTGGAATCCCGCATCCGTTATCGGCAACGGAAACGGTCACTTTCCCGGGTGTCTCCACCCCGGTCCGGATGATGATCCTGCCTCCCGACGTCATCGCCTGGCCGGAGTTGATCAGGAGGTTCAGCAGGACCTGCTTGAGCTGCTCCGCGTCGGCCCGGATCATGGGAAGGTCCTGGGCCAGCCTCAGATCGATCTCGACGCTCTGTTTCGCGGCGCGGTTCCGTACCAGGCGCATGATTTCCCCTCCGATCAGGTCGTTCAACTGCACGGGCTCGAAATGAGGGGGGGCCGGCTTGGCGAACCTCAGGAGCTCGCCGATGGTCCGGTTCAGGCCGTCCACCTGGCGGATGATGAGGGGAGCGTACTCCTTGACCTCCTCCGGATCCCCGCTTTTCTGCAGGTACTGCACGAACCCCCGGATGGACGTCAACGGGTTCCGGATGTCGTGGGCGATGCCCGCGATCAGCTCTCCCAGGGCCGCCAGGCGGTCGGCCCTCAATACCTGCTTCTGCAGCTGCATGGTTTCGCTGATGTCCTTGAAGATCGCCACGGCGCCGATCACCCTGCCGCTGCCGTCCCTCAGGAGGCTGGTGCTGCTGCTCACATGAACGGTCCTGTCCTGGAGGGGGACATCAAGGTCCACGCTCACGTATTCGTTGCCGTTCCGGAGCGTGTTCAGGAGATAGCTCGTGAAGCCGGCATTCCGGTCGAGGAGCGATTCGTAGGGGCGGCCGACGACCTCTTCCGGGTTGATGCCCATGATCTGCTGCCCGGCGGGATTGATGGACGTGACGATGCCGTTGACATCCACTGTGATGACCCCTTCAGCGATACTCCAGAGGATATTCTCGTTCAGCGAACGGGCGTCGATGAGGGCCCTGGCCATCTCATTCACGGCGTCACTGATCTCGCCCATCTCACCATTCAGGGAACGGACGGGCTTCCTCAGGTCCAGTTTCATCCGGTTCAGGCCGAACTTGATGATGCCCACGTCCCGGGTGAGCCTCTGGGCCATCAGAAAGCTCAGGGCCAGGCTCAGGACCAGTCCAAAGGACATCACGACGATCACCGCCCGGTCCATGGCCAGGGCCTGCTCCTCGACGGCCGCGGTGAACTCGTTGGCCCAGATGTAGCCCTTCACCTGCCCATTCCGGATGATGGGCCACATGGCGTTCATAATGTGGCCGCGCGCCATCGGCCCGGTTTCGACCGAGGGCAGTCCCTTTGCCATCACCTGCCACCCCGGGTGGTCAGCCGGCAGGATTTCGCCCACCTTGTTTCCGTATTCCCGGCTGGGACCATAGGTGATGGCGGCGTTGATCTCTTTCCCGTAATATCCGACGCCGACGCCCGGATTCGCCTCGGCGATCCGGTCGGTGAAATCCCGCAGGCGTTCGTTCAGAAAACGGACCTGTGCCATCCGGTCGTTTGGATCGCCGCGATATCCTTTCAGGATTGCGTCGAACCCCTCCCCCAGGTAGCTATCGAGGATTTTCGTGAGGCCGAAGAGCTTCGCCGTTTTCTCCTCCAGCAGGGCCTCGCGGCCCTTTCGCTCCAGGACGTAGCCCGTCGAGATGATGGGAATGCTGATGGCGACCGCCAGGACGAGGAACAGCCTTCCCCTCAGGGTCTGCGGCAGCAATCCGGCGGGAAATCTGAATTTCAGCATAGGACGCCCTGGCTCCTTGACGGACAAGAACATTTCCGGATGTGGTCCTATCGGAAAGGCGGCCGGCGTGTCAATCTTCTTGAAGGACCTGAAGAACAGACTCAAGATGGGCCGTACGGGGAATCGGGGCAACGGGGGATGAATCGCCTGCCATGGGGAAGGAGCGTGGAGTCTTTCTCTCCCTTCTAAACCCGGATGTCTATGAAGAGTCCTTTCTGCGGCCGGCTCCCCAGTACCTGAACGTAACCGCTCCGTGCGTCCCGAACGCGGGAATACCAGTTCCCCCCGTAATCGTCGAAGACATCGATGGAAAGAGAACCCGTGGGGCCCGGCACCTCCCGGGCCAGGTCCTGCCGGGCGGCGTTTCGCAGGATCGGAAGGTTCCGGTGCCGGGCATCCGGAGACGGGTCCGCCGTCGTCGCGGGTCGGTGCACATCCTGCCCGCGCTGCCTGTCCGGGAGTGGAACCGACTGCCGGTCCACTCCCTCGAGATGGGTGATGATCGACGTCCCGTTGATTGCTATGGATCCGCCTCCGGTTAACGCAGCCGCAGCCGGTGAGGATTCCACGCGCAATGGCGGAAGAGGTCACCGGCCAGGCCGATGCAAGAGACCAAGGAGCGGAAGCTCCGTCAATGCTTGAAAATCATCGAGTGCGCCATGTGCCGGTCGAAGTTGTTCTGGTAAAGCGCCGCCAGTTTCGAAGAGCGGAGCACCAGCATGTTCTCGGCGTTCTTTTCCTCCGCTTCTTTCGTGAAGTTAAAGGATCCGGTGATCACCGTCTCCCTGTCGATAAGCATCACGTTGTTGTTGGCCACGGTGTGATCGCTGTCGATATAGACCAGGATGCCCGCTTTTTCCAGCACGAAGGCCGTCGTATCCTTTTCTCTCTTCTGGCTCCGGTCCAGGAGTGCCGTGACCTTGACCCCCCGCTCCCGCGCATCCGCCAGGGCTTTGGCGATCTCATAAGACGGGAAGGAATGGGCGTGCAGGATGACTTCGGACCTGGCCTTGTCGATCTCCTTGATGACCGCCGCGGAGAGGCCGCCCCGGGGCGAGAAGAAAACATCGGCGGAGGAGATGGCTTTCACCGTCTCGGCGGGTGCCGCCGATGCGGCCAGCAGGAAGCAGAAAGCCACGAGTGGCAGGATCCATCTTGATTTCATCCTAAGACACCCCCTCACTTGAAGTTCACGGTGACCTCGGCGGGTCCCTTCGGGTCCAGGCCGACGTAGCGTGCCCGGACGGTCGTTCCGGGCGCCGTCGGCGTCAGCTTCGTAATCGTGCCGAGCGACAGGAGGTCGCCCTTCTTCAGCGCGATGCCGTCCTTTTTCAGGGAATCCCGGAGCCAGAGAACCACGTTCATCGGGTGATCCAGCAGGCTGCTGCCGGGGGCCTCGACGAGCATCTTCCCGCTCCGGTCATAGATCTGGCATTTGAAGGTCTTCAGCCGCTCCATCCACTCGGGGGTCGCCTGCACGGGAATGGGCTCCCCGACGACCCCGAAGCGCGCGGCCACATTGACGGCGGCGAGCAGCGGGCCGTTGATCTTGACGTCCTTCGCATAAACGAGATCGGGAAGCTCGATGAAGGGAATCGCCGCGTCGATCGCCTTCAGGGCCTCCATGGGGGTGGCCGCCGTGTTGATGAATTCGCTCCCCACCCGCAGGATCAGGTCGCCCTCGTAGAGGGGCCTCGCCCCGAAGGCCGCCTCGACGGTCGCACCCGACTTCAGGATCATTTTCTCCATCAATGTGCCGCGCAGCGGGGCGGAGACGCCGAAGACCTTCTGGACATTCGGGTTCGTCAGCCCCGCCTTGTACCCGATCACCTTTCCGAAGGCCGGTGCGAGGGCTGCGTTGTATTCCGCCTGGATTCTCATGGCCTGGTCCAGTGTCGGGGAGGGATCGGGCGCCGGCGCGGGGATTTTCTTCAGGTAGTAATTCGCGAGTTTCACCCCCTCGCCTGCCGCAAACGCACCCTGGCAAAGGGCCATGACAAGAAGCACACCAAGAAAGGCAACGCATGACAATCTGATTCTTTTCATCACAATCCCTCCTGATTCTGATTTTTCGAGGCTTCCTTTGGAATGCCCTTTCCGGATGCCCCGGCCCGTCTTCCCGGCAGCGAGGCCGTGACCGCTTCCGCAACCGCTTCCGCCACCTTCCGGTTCCCGCCGGCCGTGCAATGGCAGTGATCCCAGAAGTCTTCCGCCTTGAAAGGTCCCGTAGCGACAACGGCAATTCTCTCCTCCCCGGCAATCCGCCTTAATTCCGTTTCCAGCCGGGCGACGAGATTCTTGAAACGCGGACCGAACGTCCTGTCCTTCCCGAAATGAGCGGGGTCGGGCGAAGTGGGCAGATCAACCAGGATGACACCGATGCCGCGTCCCTTGCAGAGCAGGATCATGGACCGGATGTTCTCCCCGTACACGAAGAACCGGTCCTCATTGGCGGAGAAATCCATGTTCTGGAACTGCTCGATGGTGATGTGTCCCGAGAAATCGCGAAACGGAACGGCGACTTCCTCGCGGAAGGCCACCGTCCCCACTACCTTCAGGAAATGGCTGTATCGGGCTGCGGTCCAGAACGCGGAGGGGCGCACACGATGATACGGATTGGGAAAGACATGCGTGTAATCGCACCCCATGCCGGGGACGCTGTAGGGCAGGTAGTCGTTGTAAGCGCTCTTGATGACCACGATATCGGGGTTGTAGTGGATCAGGCGAAACGCGAGGTAGGAAAGATTGAACGCCGAATTGTGAGAGCCGATTCCGGCGTTGATCACATTGACGCTCCTGTATCCGGAGCCGGGATTCATCCATTTTTTAAGGATCATCTCCAGGTAGTGCGGAAAAGTCTCGTCCGGCTTGACTCCGGTCCCTTCGACGGTGCTGTCCCCCAGGCAGACGATCCGGAGTTCGCCCGGGGGTTTGGGAAGCTGGAATTCCCCGCCCTTGGTGCCCCTTGAATTGACCCGTCCCGCGTATGCCGGATGGCGGGGATTGAATTCATGATGCCAGAAGGTGTTCGGAAGCATCTGGATCTGATCGACTCCCGAACGGCAAAGGGCCTGTACGTTTGCTTTGGTTACGGGCGAAACGGAAATCCGCCAGATCAGGAACCCCCCGATTTCCAATATGGCCAGCGACAAAAGGAAGGCCAGCAGGGAAGAGAGAAACCGCTTTCTTCGACCTTTTCCGCCCTCGCCGCTTCCGACCGTCGAGTTCTTCATGCGTTTACAATCACTCCCGTTTGCTTACCGGAAAACGCTCCCGATATCTCAACCTTTCGGAATCAGGTCCGGATGATACGCCTCTCCGGAGGCTCCGTCCGGACTATCCGCGGCCTCGGCTCGGGCCTTCAGTGCCAGGTTCATCTCTTCGAAGCCCTTTCGCGTGTCCCGGTCAAGTCGGCTCGAGAGAAACGGGACCAGGAGCCCGCTGAACGATTCACTCTGTCGGAAAACAACCTTCCCGTCGGCAACCGGCCGGATCTCGAAGCGATGGGTGCCGTCGAAAAAGCCGGGCAGCAGAAGCCGGCCGCGCCACCTGAGCTCCCGTCCGGGTTCCGCCATGAGCACACGGGGACGGAAGGTCATGCCCCCGGCGCCGCCGGTCTGCATGAGCACCTCCAGTCTCTCACCTTTCCGGGGAACGCCGCGGATGGAACGGATGAACGGATTCCATTCCGGATAGGCAGCGAAATCCATGAGGACTTCCCAGACCCGATCCGGCGAGGTGTTGATTTTTGTTTCCGACTGCAGTTGATGGCTGAACATGCAATTTTGACAGGGTCTCCCTGTTATGAGCCGGGCTGTTCCGCCCCGGAGCAGGTGAATTCGGTTTCTTCCGCTCCGGTTGCTTCCGTCTGGAGCACGTACATCGGAAACACGCCGAAATTCTTCGCCAGCGGCATCTGTCCCACGTACTCGCAGGCGCAGTCTTCCAGGCGCAGTGCCGTGACAAGGGCGGCGACGGCCTGGCTGACGTAGATCTTCCCCGGCGGAGTGATGGGCTCGATCCGGGCGGCGCTGTTGACGTGCGTGCCGTAGCAGGTCCGGCGGCCCGTCACGGGATCCCGTCCAACGTAGACCGGACCGGCGTGCAGGGCGACACGCAGATTGACACCGGCGGGCAGGCCGAGGGCGGCCCAGTCCGTCCTCCGAACGCGATCCAGCAGGGTCCGGCTGTACCGGATTGCGTCAACGGCGTTCCGGAAGACAATGAACAGCCCATCTCCCCAGGTGTTTTTCGCGGCGGTCCGTATGCCGATCTCCTTTTCGATTCTCCCGACGGAATCCAGGAAATGGGCGACAAAATTGGGCATCTGCCGCTCCTCGAGCTTGCTGAAGTGAACGACGTCGGCGAACAGCATGATCATGGTCTGCGTGGTCAGCCCGGCGGGAAGCCTCGTGGAGACTCGGGCACGCCGCGATTCGCGACGGACCTCGATGCCGCCCCCGCGCATTTTCCCGAGATCGATGACCTTCACCGAGTGGCCAAGCTGCTTCCACTCTTTCATCGTCCGGTCCACGCTTCCCGCCGCCGAACTGGACCGGCCGTCCCAGAGCACCAGCGGCAGGAGCTCGCAGCGAAGCTGTTTCGCCCGGATCATGGCCAGGCCGAGGAGCAGCCGATTCGCATAGCGGAACACGACGCTCCCCTCATCAAGGCGCTGGTTGCTCGTCACGATGACGCGCCTTGCCCTCTCCAGGACCCGGTCGTACCGGTCTTTCCAGTCCATGTCGTCCCGGATCGCCACGCTGTCGGAGAAGAATTCATCGCGGCCATACGGCAGCACCACGTGTGTTTCGCCGCCCGCGGCCAGAACCGCCTCGTGGAACAGGATGGGAGCGCCGCAGGCGGCGGACGAAAAACCCGCCGCCACGCGCAGGCCGGAGACGCACTGCCGGATCTCCTCTTCCACGGTCTCCACGAGGGACGGCGGGAAGCGGGGTTCTTTCCGGTCTGCAAAGTCGATCATGTGCCCGGCGAAGACGACGACCTTCGGCAGCGGCATGACCCGATCCAGCGGAGCCTGGTCTTTGCAGAGCAGCGCCAGGATGCTCCCGGCGATGTGCCTCACCTCGGCCGTATCGCCGATGCGTCCCTGGCCCAGCTCCGCCAGTTCGCCGAAGATCTCGAATCCCCTGTCGAACGCTCCCTGGAGAATCGAGGCGATACCGTCGATCGCCCGCGGCCAGAAGGTGTCCGTCCGTTCATCCCCGGCACGCGTCAGGGTCTCCCGGATGCCGGCCCCGATCCGGGTCGCCAGTTCGACGGCCCGGTCCGACCGGCCGAGCTCCAGGGCCAGCCAGGCTGCATGAATGCCGCTCCACATGCCCTGATTGGACCGGTAGGCTTCCTCGTAGAGCTCGAAGGAGCGCTCCAGGAATTGCAACCGGGCCTCCTTGTCCGTGGCGCGTTCGGCCAGATCGCGCAAAGCCCGGGCCATGGGCGCCAGGGTCCCCTGGTCCCGGTGTCCCTCCCGCGTGAGCTGCCGCAGGATGCCCAGGGCTTCCGCGGGTCCGCCGGTTCGAATCAGGGCCAGCGCCTGGAGCTGGCGCAGGAGGACGTCGTCCGGGAAATCGGCCAGGGCGCGCCGGACGGAATCATAGGCAAGAATCGGCTCCCCCTGCTTGAGGAGCGTCTCTACCCGGTAACGCTCTTCCTGGAGGCTCGATTCCGGCGTCCGGGGAGCCTCGATCCGGACCCCGGCCTTGAGAAGCTCATCCAGGTTCTCCCTTGCCGCGGTGCGAACCAGGAGCTTCTGCTCGTCGTTGAGCGATTCATAGGGCAGGTCGTTGTACCGAACCTTCCAGAGCTCATCGGGATATTTCCGCAGCAGGTCCCTGTGGACCTGTCCTGCGAGCATCTCCAGGAGCTCCTGGTAACGGGTGGGATTTTCGAACTCGACAGGCATATTTTTCATCCCTTGGGGTATGGGTGGTTTTCCTGCATGGGCGCCGGGAGCAACTGCACTCCGGGCTTTTGAAGCCGGACGGCGTCACCATGTTTCCCAGTGTATCTTTTCCCTCTTGAACTTCTCTTTCGCCTTCTCGCCGCCGGGGGCGGGAACGCCGATGGCGATGACGTTCAGGGGAATGACCTCCGGCGGGATGCCGAGGGTCTTCCGCACATGCCCCATCCTGTCGTCATACGGATAGGCGGCCGTCCAGACGCCTCCGAGCCCGAGCGCCTCGACGGCCAGCAGGATGTTCCCGCCGGCCAGCGATGCATCGATGATCGCAAATTCCTTAATCTTATCGTATGCTTTGGCGGTTTCCGTGCAGACGATGATGGCCGCACCCGCGCGGGTCAGCATCTTGGCATAGGGAAGTCCCGCCGCCAGGCCGTCCAGCGTTTTTCGATCGGTCACCACCACAAACGACCACGGCTGCATGTTGACCGCCGTGGGCGCCGCCATGCCCGCCTTGAGAATCATCTCCAGATTGCCTTTGCCCACCTCCGCTCCGGTAAACGTCCTGACGCTCTTCCTGGAATGAATGACAGAAAGGGTGTCTTTCATCTTCGCAGCCTCCCCGGCGTAAGCTGAGCCTGCCACCAGCAGGCATATCATGGCACCGATGCAGATTTTCTTCATGGTCCGTTCCCCTTCACAAATCATACTGTTCGAAGTTCCACCGTTCGAGTTTCTCGAAGGCCTCTTCCGCCGCCTTGAGGATCACCCTGAGAGAAACGGGCTTCGTGAAGAAATCGTCGAAACCGGCGGCCCGGCATTCCAGGAGGCCGAAGAAGTTGCTGTATCCCGTCAGGGCGTTGATGATCCCGATCTGGTTGTTCACGCGGATCATCTTGCAGAGCTCCAGCCCGCTCATCCCCGGCAGCTTGAGATCCAGGAACATGACCATGATGCTCTGGGTCTTGAGGATTTCCAGGGCGTCTTCCGCATCGAAGGCCATCCAGACTTCATAGCCCGCCGATTCCAGGGCCTCTTTCAAGAGATTCAGAATCTCCTCCTCGTCGTCCACGAGCAGGATCTTCTTCTTTTTCGATTCCTCCATTCGCTCTCTCCGCGTCCGTTGAAGCGTCATCGTGGGATTCGTGAATGTCGACGATCCTGGCGAATCCGGCATAGTCCTTTGTCCTGTATTTTCGGATCGCCATCAACCTGCCGGTGATTTTATGCATCCTCTGGACCTGCTCGAAGATGGTCTTGAGCTTGCCGCGCTGTGGCTCGTTATCCGGGGCGTTCATCAGGAGGAGTTCGGAAAGCCCGGAGATGACCTGCATGGGCTGGTTCATCTCGTGGCACACGGCGCCCGCCATTTCCAGGACGCCCTGGAGTTTTTCCCGGTACTGCCTTTCTTCCTCCGCCTGTCGCCGGTCCGACAGGTCACGGCATACGAAGGCGAGAGCGAAAGGCACTCCATCCCTGTCTCGCAGGACGTCACCATTCAACTCAAAGGGGACCTTCTCCCCGCTTTTCATGATCAATTGATATTCCCTGGGGCCGAGCCTCCTCTCCAGCATGAGATCCGCATTCCGCTTGAGCCTTTCCCGGTCTTCGGGAGTCACGAAAACCAGCATATTCCGGCCTTCAATGTCGCCCCTGGAATAACCGCTGATCTTCAGGGTGTTGTCGTTCACAAAGAGGATGTTGCCGTCGAGGTCGGTGCGGACAATGACATCGGGGACGGAGTCGACCAGTTTCGTGTACACTTCCTGGCTTTCCCTCAGTTCCTCCTCGGCTTTCCGGCGTTCGGCGACCTCCCGCTCGAGCGTCCGGTTGACACTCTGGTACTCGATTGTCTGGCTTTCCAGCTCCTCGTTGATCCTGTTGACCTGCTCCCGCTCCCTCTCGACCTGCCGCGCCAGGAAAAAGTTCCGCCGGGCCTGGTATTCCAGGGAATAGCAGGCGATCATCCCGATGATGTTGGCACTGATGAAGAAGAAGTTGTTGCTGACCAGCACGACCATGGGCGTCTGGACGATCCAGACTGCCGCGATCTCGTACAGCGCCACCACCACCCAGCCGGTCAACGTTGCCATGAGAAAGGGAATTCGTACAAAGGCGTAAACCCACATGAAAAGAAGCAGGAGGCCCGCGTAATAGGAATAACCGACCGGTGGCGGGGCAATCACGATCATCGAGATGATTCCGGCACCGGCCAGGATGGCCACGGCCGTGATCAGTTGATTTCCATAACGTTCGAAGGATCTTGTAAACGACAGCAGGAAGGCTGCGATAATCAGGGGATCGATGACGGCAAAGCGGATCAGCCATGTCATGCCCTTGTTTTCCGGCATGAGCAGATAATCAAGGACACCGAAAGCGGAATAAAAGAGAGCCCCCACGATTATGGCGGCCCGGTTGTGGGGGAGAGATGCCCGGAAGTGGTCAGATTGAAACAGGGTCTCGATGCTGGACGAGTCGCCGGCAAATTTCAGGGTCAGCGGATGCAGTTTCATGATGCCCTGACGGTCCGAACTTGATTTCATGACTCTCCAGCCGCACGGGAGCTCCCGGCACGTCCGTCTGCCCTGTTTGTTGGAAGCGGACAGGCCGGAATCGATCCTTCCTGCCCATGAATGCCCGTTCTCCGTTTCCGGTCCATTCGGTGGCGGACGGCGCCGCGCCGGCTCCGACCACCGGCAATGTCGCACAACGCGATGGAAAGGTCCAGTTGATTGACGTTTGCCGGAAGAGCCCGGGATGGACTCCGTTACCGGATGGGGACACCCTTCACCCCAGCCGGTCGAAGAGCCTGAACGCGGCATCCATGGCCAGCTCTCCGCCGATGCCGTGCAGGCCTGTGTCGGCGCTGCAATGGTAAAGGTCCCGAACGTACGGGTCGACGATCGGCGGACGGTCTTCGCCGACTTGGCCGATGATCTGGCCGATGCCGATCACGGAGCCCTCTTCGCTGCCGAAGTGGTCGATGTCCTTCGGAGTCGTCGATACGGTCCAGAGGATGTGCCGCCGGATATCGGGAAACACGACCTCCAGCGAGTTCATGATCGCCTGTTCCCATTTTTTCCAGACGGCAACGTCGGAGTTGTACGGCAGTTTCGCCGAGGCGCCTGCGATGATCAGCTGTTTCCCCTCCGGGGCGGCCTCCGGATCCATGTTCGACAAGATGGGGATCATCAGGCAGGGGGCCATGTCCGGCAGACCTCCCGTATCCTCAATGTTTCTTTCAAACTCGCTGAGATCGCTCCGGCCAATATAGAAGATCATGGAATCGTTTGATATCTTTTCGTTCAGGGCGATCTGGAGGATGGAGGTGCTGTAGGAATACTTGTAGCGGTTCACACGGTCCGCATATTCAGCCGGATATGCACCCCTTCCGACCAGCCGATTCACCGTGTCTTTGACGGTCGCGTTGCTGATCACGATATCCGCCCTGATTTTTTCGCCGTCCTCCAGAACGACCCCCGCCGCCCTGCCGTCCTCTACGAGGATATGCCGAACCCCCGTTCCCGTCCGGACCCTTCCACCGCGCTCCCGGATGATCCGGCAATAGGCCTCGGGAATGGCCCCGGTGCCGCCGATGGGATAGCCGACGGCCTTGTTTCTCCAGATTTCGTTCTGGCACCGGGCATATTCGCCGATGGGCGTTTCGTCATCCCGCGTCACAAAGTATATGGACGCAAAGAACCCGATCAACCCTCTCGCCAGGTCCGAATCCACGTATCGGCTCACATAGTCCGCGATGCTGACGTCGTTCAGCCTGTCGCAGTCCGCATCGGACAGTTGGGAGATATCGAAGAAAAACTTCATGAACCGGCCGGATTCTTCCTTCGTGAAGCCCATTTTTTCCGCATCGAAGGGGAACCGGACCCGCTGCCCCTTGAAATTGACGACGGGCGAAGGCTTCACCGCGTAGCGCCACTTCACATAATCGGGGCAGCCGCAGATATCGAGAGCCCTTCCGAAGGGCCCCCGGTCGCAGTTCGCCAGCATGTGGCAGCCCACGTCCAGCTTGAATCCCTCGTTATGATAAGAGGCGAATCGGCCTCCGATCAACCTCGACTTCTCGATCAGCGTTACGTTGTATTTTCCGGTATTCGCCAGCAAAGCCCCAACGGAACTGCCCCCTACCCCGCTTCCGACAATGACCACATTTTTCGCCGTCACATGTCACCTCCGCAGAATTCCCGCTGTCGCTTCCAATCGATTGGGTTGATGCATTGCCGGTTTGGTCCGGGATTCCTTGAAACCGCTGTCAGTCCCCTGCAGCGCCCTTGAAGAACGGCTGGATCAGCTTGAAGAACCCGCCGGAAAAGACCATGAGGGCCTGATTGCGGTTCTCCAGGTTCACCGCCGCCTCCAGCGACGGCGCGTCGATGTTCTGGTCGAGGACCCGTTTCGTCAGCTTCAGCGCCCCGCCATCCTTGGTGAGCATGGGGCGGGCATAGGAAAGGGCCGCCTCGATCAGGCTCTCCGCGGGCACGACCCGATTGATCAGACCGATCCGCTCGGCCTCGTCGGCCTTCACCGTCCGGCCGGTGAGAAGGATTTCCGACGACCGGGCAACCCCGATCAGCCTGGGCAGGAAATAGGACGAGCCCAGTTCTCCTCCCGTCAGCCCGAGGTTGGCGAAGGAGGCTATGAACGAGGCCTCCGGCGTTGCCACACGGACATCGCTGGCCATGGCCATGGAAAAGCCCCCTCCCGCCGCAACGCCGTTTATGGCGGCGATGACCGGCTGGGGGATACGCCGCAGGCCCAGGGTCAGGGCTGCGAAGCGCTCCTGGACCTTATCCAGGAACTGCGCCGGATCGGAGAACGTCCTGGTGTCCCCGTGGATCATCGAGTCGTCCAGATTCGCCCCGGAGCAGAATCCCCGGCCCGCTCCTGTAACGACCAGGACCCGGGTGGCGTCGTCCTTCGACAGGACCGCGAACAGCTCGTTGAATTCATCCAGCATCAGGCCGCTGATCGCATTGAGATGCTTCGGCCGGTTGAGAGTAACGAGGCCGACACCGGGCTCGATCTCTTCAAACAGGATGGTCCGGTATGCATTCATGGCTTCTCCTCAGGGCATCCATTGGGGGATATCCGGCCGATCCGTTGCGAATCCTCCCAGACTGCACCGGCATAGCGGCCCTGGTCTTGGATCCGACCGGGAAATCTTGAGCCGCCCCAGGCCTTTCGCCCCTGCAGATCGACGCGGGCATCCGTTTAAACAAATGCGACATCAAAAATGAGAAACCCCACCTCCTTCAGGAAGCGGGGATTCTCATCCGCCCGACCCACGGCTGTACGGAAACGATTCTTCAGGGCTCGGCCCTTGCGTTTGGATCATTTGACCATTCCTGCACGGAAGGGACCGGAAACCGATTCTTCACTCCATTCGGAAATGCCCTTGAAGCAAGCTGCTTTTTGCTCCCATCCCCTTTCAGGGTGTCACGGCGATGGTGCACCCGCCGCCGTCGATCCACTCCCGGGCGCTCTGGTAGGTCTTGCCCGTCTTTGCCCGGTAGCAGGCGTTGCTGCACATGTCGACGACCTGCGCCAGCGTCGCGTCAACGAGGGCGTCCGTCGCATCGCCCGGCTTTCGCTGAAGGAGGGATCCCCGCGTATCGGGGGATTTCAGGATGCCGGCGATTTCCGTGCAGCTTTTCGTCGTGGCTGTCGCAGTGGCCTGGCATTGGGCGATGATGTCGTAGACGGCCAGGCATGCCTGTGCCCTCAGGTCCTGCGGAGCGGATTCGGCGTACACGAGCACGGGACAAAGAATCAGAAGAACAGCGATTTGTCCTGCAAAGCAGACCTTTTTCAAGATGTCCTTCATCGGTTCTCCTCCCTTTCAGGAATTGGGTACTCCCGGGTATCCCATCGCGGGTCCCGCTCCGTCACCGTCCTGGCGATAAGCGGCGGGAGGTCCCGCGTTCGCAAACCCCCTACCTGCAGACCGCCCGGCTCAACGAGTCATACACCGTACCAGGCCCAAACTCATAGGCTGCCGGATTGTCAGACGTCGCCCGCTTCAGGACATTCCCCGATTTGTCGTATATCGCATACTGCATGATCTTATAGCTTCGATTCCCGCAGTCGATTTCGTAGAGGATCACATCGCGATACATCTTGTCTTTGATCTCGGGGAAGGTTCCGCCCATGGACGCAATCGCCTCTTTTGAAAACACCAGGTTCACCCACACCCGGACCCTGCCGTCCTTCAGTCGGTGGATGGAGTCCCGGGCATAGTAATAATCGCCCCCCGCGTATTTTCCCAGGAATACGACGTCTTCCGCACCGGCGCCGCCTGGAGCGAAGCTCGCCGCCACAAGCCCGGCCACGATCATCCACATGAAAAGACGGATTTTCGTTTTCATAGCACCCTTCATCCCCGGCCTCCCTTGCATCTTCCCCAGGGACGGACCCGTCTCGGCGGAAATGCTTCCGTTCGATGGATCCGACCGGAACGGGCAATGCTCCCGATCAGGCCTTTTCCCTGAGCCTCTGGATCTGCATGTCTTTATCCTTCCACAACTGCTGCACCCATTGGTGCATCACATCGCGAAAAGCCGGATCATCCTCGTAATCACCATGCATCAGATGTTGTGGTATTTCTATTGTTTTCATTCGCACCGTGATCCGCTTGACCTTTCCGCAAAGAAACTCCCAGAAGGTCGGAATCCCGTCCGGATAAACAATGGTGATGTCCAGGAGCGAGTTGAATTTCTCACCCAGCACGTTCATGGCAAGGGCGAGTCCGCCGGATTTGGGGCGCAGGAGCAACCGGTACTCGCTCTTCTGCCGGGCATGCTTTTCTTTCGTGAAGCGCGTTCCTTCCAGAAAATTCATCACGCTGGTGGGAATCTCGGCAAATTTCTCGCAGGCCTTGCGCGTTGCCTCAAAATCCTTTCCTTTCTGTTCGGGATGCTTTTCCAGGTATTCGGAGCTGTGGCGGTAGAGGAAGGGATAATCCAGAGCCCACCAGGCAAATCCCATCAGGGGAACCCGGATCAGCTCTCTCTTGATGAAGAATTTCAGCAGGGGGATGCGGCGATTCAGCAGGTGCTGCATGACCAGGATATCAACCCAGGACTGATGATTGCTGACCACCAGGTACCATCCGTTGTAATTCAGCCCTTCGCCCCCCTGGACATCCCAGGTTGTTTTTTGCGTGAGGCGCATCCAACCGCTGTTGCCGGCTATCCAGTTCTCCCCGATCCAGTGAAGAATCCTGTTCAGCACCCGGCGCAATGACGGGATGGGCAAAAGGAATTTCGGAACGCTGAATACGAACAGAATGGACACCCATACCAGAACATTGACACACAGAAGAAATCCCGCGATGACTCCCAGAACGGTGGACGGCAGAAAATTCAGCATGGATTAGACCCTTTTCTCTGGACGTTTTTTTGAATCATGCAATCATTTGCTTATGGAATTTGTTCGTGAGGACAAAAGGCTGATATGAACGGTACAGCCACCGCCGCCTTTTTACGTGAACCTACATGATTCGTAAAGAAGAAACAGGAGTTAATCCACGGATGCGGAGACGATCATGGGGCAAACGATATGCTTAATCCCCATGACAAGCCGCTGAATGTGTTCGATTTGACGTAGGATATTCCAAGTCCCACCTGGTCGGGCATCCATCGGCCCTTCAGGTCGCCCACCGTGAGACGGGCGCCCAGCGTGTAGATGACATTGCTGTTCAGGCCCTCTCGAATATCTCCGCCCAGAATGCCGGCCGAGACAAAATATCCCGTGTGCAGGGGAAAATCGGCAAGCCTCAAAGGAAGCCGGACGTCCAGGTCGGCGCTGTTTTCCCAGTACGTCGAGCTGCCCGATATCCTGATGTAATCGGAAGATGTCGCCACATCCCTGGTCCTGAACCAGGTATAGCGGGAAGTCAGGGTAAGCATCCCGTTCTCCATAAGGCTTTTCTTGTATTGAATATCCACGGACGGGACGAATGACAGGGTGTCGACATACCAGTCAACAAGATGCTTGTCATATCTGAGTTGCAACTCGATGCCCGCCGGCGTGGCCGCATGGAATGAACTGGCTGTCTGCGAATAGATCAGACCGAAGGTGGGACCGATGCTGAACGAGTCCGTCAAAAGGATCCTGGCACCCGCTTCGAATCCGACGGCATAGGAAGTGTACCTGTCTTCGTTTCCGGCCAGCAGGGGGCTGTCGGTAAAATTGTATCTGGCCGTGGAATAGCCAATGCAGCCGCCCAGAACCGGAGCCCACTTCAGCCCCGTACCGGCGATCGGCCTCGGTTCGCCGACGGTGCCGCGACCTCCGAATTTCGTGATGCTCAGGGTTGAATCGTTGGCGTCAAAGTTGAAGAATCCACCCGAGAGCCCGTCTTCTCCGTCCAGGATGGCAACGGTCTCCACCCGGGTGCCCACCATCCTGCTGAAGTTGTCCAACTGCGCCTGAACCGCCGGGTCCGCTGCCCGTACCGGCAGGACGAGAAACAAAAGGGCTGCCGGAACAAGATGAAGGATCATCACCAATATTTTGGGAATCTTCATATTCTTCCAAAGATCAATAACGACTGGGCGAAGGCAAGGTGGAGGAGCACTCCGCAGTCGTCTGCGGGACGCAGCTTTTTTACGGATACCGGATTGTGAGAAAAGAAGGCAGGACCGTCTCCGGCCCTGCCTCCTGGTGGATTTTTCTTTATTTTACCCGGAATGCACCGGCCGGGATTTCTTCTTCCGGCGCATGGACGTAACCCTTGATTTCCATGCATTCACGGATTCGCTGGTTGATCATGTCCATGTCGCCGGCCTTGCCCATGTCCCGGCTGTAGGTCACGGCGGCCTCTTCGCATTCGAATTTGTCGGCCTTTGTCGCACGCATGTCCTTGCCGGCGTTGTACCAGTACATGTTTTTCGATGCACAGCCGGACAGGATCAGGAGCAGCATCATGAGAGCAATCAATTTCTTCATATCTCGAGCACCTCCTTCATGGTTGTTTTTTTTCCCTGCTTCAACCCTCATTGACAGCCGTCGGCCGGCACGCCGGGATGCAGCTCGTTCTTGAAATTGCCCCATCCCATGACGGCCGCCGACGCCGCATTGGTGCACTGATCCTGATCGACACCAGGATCCAGGTTCAAATAGCCGTTGGAATATTTCACCTGGCAGGTCATCGTCTGTGCGGCGTTGGTGCAGGTCGTGGTCATCCGGACCGTATCCCCTTCTTTCAGATACAGGTAGATCGGCGGCCCACCTGTGTACGCCGTCTCGGCATTGTTGTTAATACTGACGCGGGTCTTGAAGTCGTTCCCGGCATAAATGGTGAATTTCGACGTCCCCGCCTCCTTCGGCGTACAGGCCGACGGGTTCGGCCGTCCAAAACCGAGCTGGCGGATGGTGCCGGTGCTCCAGACGATGCCGCTGTTCTTGCTGTCCTTGCCTCTGCAGGCCGGAATGCTGTCGTCATCCACTTTGATCCCGACTTTCGGATCAAACGTAGCCTTGCAGGAGACTTGTGTCAGGCTGTCGCACTCGTTGTTGATGGTCAACTTGTAGCCGGCATCCAGATAGAGTTCGATCTCTTTCGTGTCCTCATGGAAGGCAAAGGTCTTCTTCGCCGAATCCGGAGAGTTGATAACAACGGATCCCGACGTCTTGCTGGGCAGTAACGTGAATTTCTTCCCCACCTGTCCCTCCGGTTTGCAGACCGACGGGTCGGGCGGGCCGAGCTGGAGGGCTCCCTTGGCGTAAACGAATCCGCTCAGGGGGTCCGTACAGTCGGGGTTGTCCATCGAGGGAATCAGTTTCCCCGTTGTGGCGTCATAGGTGGTTTTGCAGGTGATCATCTGCTTCGGATCACTGGGAAGGAGCGAGGTGATTGTAACCCGATCCCCGTTCTTCAGGGCCGTCAGGATGGGTTGCTTTCCAAAAATGTCGACGGCCTTTCCGTCGTTCACAACAAGCTTGCCCTTCACGCTCTTGTCCGGGTTGATGGAGAATGAATATGCACTCCCGTTGGTGCTCTGGGGGCGCGGTCCGATGGTGATGAGGAAGGATTGCCCCTTCTGGCTGGTGCAGCTCGTCAGGCTGTCGTCGTCATGGTATTGCCAGGTGTAGGCCTTGGGGATGCGATCGTGGATGGCGCTGACGTACACTTTGTACTTGTCCGGCCATCCCTGGCATGACGGGACCGTCTTCTTGCCCAGGGGATCGCAGACGCGCTGCGCCAGGGCATGCTGGTCATAGGACCCGTTCTGGAGCTTGTAGGGATTGAACGGGGAACAGCCGCTGGAGTTGATCGTGATGTTCGTGCCGTCAGGGCGCTTCAGGGTATAGCTGTCATCGCACATGGGAAGCGGAATTTTCGCTTTCTGTTCGGCCGTGCACTGGTTGCCGCAGCCGCAGATCTTGTCGGCCTGTGACGCGCACTTTGCCGCCAGGGTGTAATAGTCCTGCTCGTAAAGGTACCCCGGGTTGTCGTACCGATACTGCATATAGGGGCCAAGGCAGACACCGTTGAGGGTCGGCCAGGGGCATCCCGGCAGTTGCCCGACGGAACGGATCTGGCATTTATCAGGGTCTGTTGCAGGATCGCAGTTCTCCTTCTTCGATCCTCCCAGGAGCCCGCAAGCCTGGTCGCTCGACTCGATCATGATCGGAAAGTTGTAGCCGTCGACATAACTGACGTCGTACCAGGTGACACCCAACGGTGTCTTGTCCGGCACGATATTGGAATCGAAATTGAACTCCGCCAGGGAGCCCGGCTCGGCGCCGACGGTGCACACCATGTTGTTGCATGTTTTCCCATCCTCGCAGCAGTTCCCTTCCCGGCACTGTCCGGTCGCGGTATCGCATCCGGCGCGAACGATGAAACGGCCGTTGAAATGCTGGGCCACGCACATGCTTCTTTTGTCATTGGGATTCAACTGCCAGTTCGACCATCCCCCGGGAGGCGCCATGCCGCTCGATCCATCTGCATCCCAGTATCCGATCCAGACGGCCTCATTACTGCTGTTAAGAAATGATATCAAGTAGTTGCCTGCATCCGCACAGGGGTTGTCATCATCCTTGGCAGCGACCGGCTTCGCGGCCTTTGTTGCGGGCGCGGAGATGTCGAGGCACTCCTTCAGGTGCTCCTCGTACAGGTCCTGGTTTCCGGGCTTGCCCATGTTCCTCGTGAATGCCGCCGCCTTCTGCTGGCAGTCGTAAAGGATCTTGCGCGAGGCCATGCTGTCGCTGTCTGCGATGGCAGACACCGGCAACAGCGCCAGGTAAAGCAGGATCAGCATGATCGGTACAAGCGGGGACTTTCTTCTTGGCATGTTGCTTCCTCCTTTCTTCCTTCAATCCGTGTCATGTTTCATTTGCGTTTGAAATCGATCAGGAATTTCGCCCGCCCGAATATGAGAAGGTCGTCTTTCCCGTTGCCTGTCGCCGGGCGGCGGCCGGACAGGCAGCGGCTGCGACCGTGGAACTGGGGTTGGTGCTGCAACCGGATCATGACCCCGCCGTTTCAGGACGGGGAGATCATCCGGGCGATGGAAGAATGTCCGCCGCGTTGTCCGCCTATTTCGGGACGAGCCGGAAGGGCGGCGGCGGGGTGAATTCTCCCGGCTTTACCGAGACCTTTGCGGAATAGGGCTCGCAGCCCTCCGCCTCGATGGCCAGGGTGTAATCCCCGGCAGGAAGACCGAAGAAGACAAAGCCGTTCCTGCACAGGTAGTCTTTTGATGAAAGAAACGCCTTCAGGACTTCCCGTTCGCTCATGCCGTTCGAAGGCGTGAGGGTTCGCCGGATCGCCGGGCCTTCCAGCGTAACGGAGCGGACCTTGTTCTTCCCGGACAGCTCCAGGAAGTATCCCCAGTAACTGTCGCCGGCCCCGGCCGCCGCCGTGATGATTCCGGCTACCATCCCCTGGGGAACCAGGGTGTAGCGGACATCGGTGATCTTGCCTGCGGCTATGGAAACGGGAAGGTTGGCCGGTTCGGATTGGAAGCCCAGCGCGCAGAGCGTCGCTTCGTATTCACCGGGAGGGATCGCCCCGGTTTCCTGCCTCGGTGTCAGGGGGTTCAGCCTGAATTGCGTTTCCTGCTCGTCCGCCTTCGCGGGCAGGAGCACCAGCGCCATCTGCGGGGGAGGTTTTGTATCCGGCGGACGGAAATCATGCCGGACATCGACATATCCGCGGGAGGAAACCAGGGTCTTTTTGACATTGGCTTCCGTTGCCTCCGCAATGTCCTCGTACTGCCGGAAGACGTCCGGGCTGTTGAGGATGCTGATGTGGTCCTCGTTGAATCCCAGCACTTTCCGGGCGTCCGCCTGGGCCCGCGGGTCGAGCATGCTCTCCAGTGTCACGGTGTTGTCGTTGTTCCCGCGAAAGAGGCTCCCTCCTCCCTTGTGGCCGAAGAAGAGGTAGTATCGCATTGTTTCGGGAAGCTTCTTGGAGAAGACACGGCGGATGAAATCGCTGTCCGGCTCCATGTCTTTCCAGCTGGGAATGACGGCGGGAGAATGCTCCACGCCGGTTTTCGCCCGGCTTTCCCCGTTCCAGGGTGTCGATATTGAGAGAAAGAGCCTTACGCTCCGGTTGTGCAGGTCCTTCTCGATCAGGGCCGACCGGGAAACAAGGCCGCCCATGCTGTGCGCCACGACGAACAGCTGGTCGAAATGGTATTTTCCGTGGAGATCGTACAGCTTCTTTCTCAGGAAGAAGGAAAGCGTTTCCAGCCTCGCCCCGGACGGATAGGAAAAGATCCACGGCTGATAGCGAGAGCGGTCCAGAGCCTTTAGGAAAGACTTCCAGTCCTGCGGGGAGCCCGCCGCGCCATGAACGAAAAGCACCGGGATCTTCCTGGAACTGTACGGTTCGAGAAAATAGATGCTGCAGCCGCTGTATTGAAACGATTCCAGAGGCTCCCAGAATCCCTTCTCCCCCTGCTCGGCGGAAAAGGACGGATCGTTCAGGTCGGCGATGGCGCCTGCCGATGTGAAATGCTTCTTCTTCCCGCCGGAATAAACCGTCATGGGGCCGGCCAGCGGAGGGGCGGGCCGTCCGTCATCTTTTGAAATCCCGAAGTCGAGTCCCCAGGCGACCCCTCCCGGCTGGGGCGTGAGGGTGGCGCCCTTTTCATAGTGTCCCGCGCGCTCACCCGGATCACAGACGGCATTGCCGTTGGCGTCCTCGAAGGCGAAGAGGCGGTAGCGCCCCTGCCTGACGAGGAGCTCGTAAGGCCCGGGCTCCGACAGCACGGCGTAATCCCCGACGGAAAGGCGGCCGTCGTCCGTACTGTAGGCGATTACGTAGATGGGATTTTCAAGGGGGGATCCGCTGACGATTTCACCGAAAAGGAGGGAAGAGTCTTTCGAAAACTGGACGTCTTCCCTCACCTTCAGCAACGCGCAGCCGCTGAAAAGAAGGACAGTCAGAAGAATCACCAGCGCAGATCGTAATCGGTGCATGAGAAGATCCTGTCAACGTCGCTCGCAGTAACCGGATGAAAAACCACTTCTATGGAAGCCGGATCCTTCAAAGCAAAGCAGCCATTGCACAATGAATGCCAAGAAGGCCCATGAATGGATCGGCTTTTTTGAATCGGATGGCGTGAAGGTGAAACCGAAGGGAGCAGAAGGATGCCAGGCACAGACCCGTTCCCAACATCCCATTTTCACATACGAAACAGAAAGAAGACCGCCGGGGGGGAAGATCCGGGCGATCGCGGCACGGCCGGGGATTGTCTCAGGAATCGCGCAGAATCGGCTGACCGCGAGTCAATAATATGACTTTCCGGGTACCGGCATATTGACGGTTTCCGATATCATGAAGCCCGTGGATCGCCCCGGCTTGTGCGTGTTTCACAGAAGGATGAGACAGGATTATCCGGCATGATCAGTTCATAGAACGGCAGATGCCGAATCGGCTCAAAGCCCGATTTGACCGCCAGGCCGTACGAGCCCTGATTGCCCCGCCGGCAGGACCAGACCGGCTCCAGATTCCTTTCAAGGCAGTATTCGATCAGCCTGGCGGTGACAGCGCAGGCATAACCTCTCTGCCTGAACGCAGGCCTGGTTTCCAGCCCCAGTTCCAGGATCCCGTCATGTCGGAAAGACGAAAAAGCCGTCGCTGCCGCCTGCCCATCGACCATGAGCGAAAACCCGACGCCCCGCGATGCAAAATCGGACGCATTGTTCCAGAATTTTTTCGGGACCACCGTGCCGTCGATCCGGTTGAAAAGATCCGCATCGACCTCACGAATCCTGTCATTCGCAAGGTCGATGCCTCTCATGAAATCCCTGAATCTGTCCGGGTTGAACTTGAAATTGACGCGCTCGTGCTTGACGACGGCAACCCCGGGATTGTCCCTTCCTTGGTCGTCGTCGCAGGGGATCAACCGGTCTCCAAGCATGCGGTCAATTCCCGCCTCGAGATCCGATGGAAACACTTGCATCCACTCCGCCGCTTTTCTCATGCCGCGGAACCCCAGCAGATGGTCTTTCAACTCCGAATGCAGGAAATCGTCACGGACATTCCCATACAGCAGGGACATTCCGTAGGGATGGACGATGTAAAACGCCCCGGGTGCAATGATATCATCCACGTAAATGCTTCCCGCCACGTGCTTTTCGGCCACCGATCTCGCAAAAAAGCAGTTGACGGAGACCTCTCTCAAGCCCCGGACAGCCAGCTTGTAGGCATCCAACGGCAGTTGCTTCATTCCGGTATCATCCTCGCATCCCGGTTCCTGTTTTACCGCTCGCCCCCGATCGCCCCCGGCCAGATGTAGTAGAACCCCGTCGTCAGGTTCAGGATCTCCGGCAGTTCGACGTTGACCAGGGACGGTTTCCGGTCTCCCGAGGCGGCCGCCGCCACGTTGTACAGGTTGTCGTCGGGATACTCGTCGCGGCGGTACACCACGACCCGGGCGTCATCCGGCAGGCCGGCCAGCTTTTTCGTTTCCTTCACGGCGTCGCTCAGGTAGCCGATGCGGTCGATCATGCCCAGCTTCAACGCCTCCTCTGCCAGGAAGATCCGGGCCGTGGACATCTCCGCCAGCGCTGGTGCATCCAGCTTGCGATGCTTCCTTACCAGGGAAAGAAAGCGATCGCCGAGGCGGTCGACCGTCGCCTGGAGGAGTTTCTGCTCTTCCGCCGTACTCTCCCGGAACGGCGAGCCCATGTCCTTGTTCTTTCCGTGTTTCTGCACATCCACGCCCAGGCCGATCTTTCCCATCAGGCCCATGGCCTTGGGCTGGATGAAGATCACGCCCACCGAGCCCGTCAGGGTGGTCGGATGCGCCATGATCAGGTCGGCCGGCAGGGACATGTAGTATCCCCCGGAGGTGGCCATATCCATCATGGCCGAGACGACCTTCGCTCCCGTCCGCTGCCTGTACGCCATGATCTCGTGATACAGGATGTCGCTGGCCGTGATGGTGCCGCCCGGCGTGTTGACCTTGAAGAGGACCGCCTTGATGCGCTTGTCCTTCTCGGCCTTCCTCAACTGGGAGACCACCTCCTGGACCATGCTGGGACCGGTGGTGAGGAGCCCCTCCCTGGGGCTGTCGGAGATCACGCCCCTGACGGGAATCATGAGAATCCTGTCGGCACCGGTACCTTCAAGGGTGAACTCTTTCAGGGGGTCTTTCGCATCCGGGAAAAGCTTGACCTGGGGGCCTGCACAGGCGGTGATCAGAAACATGGCCAGCAGGCATGCAATGAGAGAAAATCGTTTCATTCCATCCTCCTTTCAGGTGATCTTGCGCAGGCAGCGGAATCCGGCCGGAGACCGTCGACTGCCCGTGCTGTTGTTTCGGCCTGCTCTGCGGATCGGGAACGCCGTTGCACTCGTGTCTGCAGGCCCTGACGTCGGTAGGTTGGTTTCATAAAGCATACTATCGAAGCGTCTGTCACCATCATTGTCGCTTTGCATCCGTTCCGCGGCATCTCCCCCTGCGGTTCCAGGCCCCCGTGTCGGTGCCGTCCCGGCTTCGGGAATAAAAGGGAGGTTGCCGGCATACCCGCGCGCCGACCGGGGAAACCGGGACCGCAGGATGAATCCGGACCGGCGGCCGGTCCGATCCGGACCACCAATCATTCTTCCCGGTATCACGGCTTTTATTCCCTTCATGGCCAACACGCACCGCTGCCGTCCATCGGTCGTGGATGAAATCCGGCCGGTTCAGAGAAATTTGCCCGGACGCCACCCAATGGAACGGAGCCGGGGATGAACCCGTAAGCCGCCGTGATCATAAAAGAATAAACCGAAGCTCTCGGGCAGCGCCGTGCAGGGTCGATGGCAGATTCGTTGCTTGCATCCTGACCGGGCAAATTTTGATATCGAAAAAAGGAGCCGCAACATGGATTACAACGTGTTTCATCCCGAGCATCAGCAATTCCGTCAGCAGGTCCGGCGTTTCCTGGCGGACCGGGTGACACCGCATGCGGACGAGTGGGCGAGGGAGCGCCGGGTTCCGCGGGGGATCTGGCAGGAGATGGGCCGGCTGGGCTTCCTGGGCTTCTGTTACGACCCGGTGTACGGAGGATCCGGAGCGGACGAGATGTACCGCGTCGTGCTGAACGAGGAGATGGCCCGCTCGGGCGCCGGCGGCTTCTGTCTCGCCGTGACCGGCCACAACGACATGTCCACAACATACATCAATCTCCTGGGGACCCACGAACAGAAACAGAAGTGGCTGGCTCCGTGCATCGCGGGGGAGAAGGTCTGCGCCATCGCCGTCACCGAGCCCGGCGCAGGCTCCGACGTGGCGGGGCTCACGACGCGGGCGGAGCGGGTCGGCGACCGATATGTGATCAACGGCCAGAAGACCTTTATCACCAACGGCCATTACGGGGATGTCCTCGTCACGGCGGTCAAAACGGACATGAAGGCAACTCCGCCCCACAAGGGAATCTCGCTGTTCGTCGTCGAGAAGGAAACGCCCGGGGTCACATCGCGCAAGCTCGAAAAGATCGGGGCGCACGCCTCCGACACGGCGGAGATCTTCTTCGACCAGGTGGAAGTGCCTGTGGAAAACCTTCTTGGCGCCGAGGGGCAAGGGTTCTACGCGATCATGGCGAATTTCCAGATGGAGCGGCTGGCCATCGGGGTCCTGTGCGTGGCGACGGCCCAGCACATCCTGGAGAAGGTCCTGGAGCACGCCCGTCAGAGGGTGGCCTTCGGGAAGCCCATCGCGAAATTCCAGGTGGTCCGGCACAAGCTGGTGGACATGGCGACGGCGATCGAGTTGAACCGGGCCCTGGCGTACCAATGCGCCTCCCAGTATGCGAGGGGGGCCGATGTGACAAAGGAGATCTCCATGCTGAAGGCCTCCGCGGCGGAAATGGTCAACCGCGTCGCCTACGATGCGACCCAGCTCTACGGCGGATACGGCTTCATGGCCGAATACGAGGTGGCGCGCCTGTACGCGGACCTGCGGCCGGTCAGCATTGCCGGGGGAACCACCGAGATCATGAAGGACATCATCGGCCGCCTCATGGGCCTGTGAGGGGACGGGAAAGGAGACTCCGCCTTCTTCTGACCCGCGGCCTTCCCTTCCATCATGCGGCGGTCGCTGACGGCCGCCGGCTGCCTTCCTTTCCTCTTCCATGCCCCGGACGCCGCGGACTCATCGCCATGTTCCGCGGCGCCCCGCCGATCCGATCAAAATCCATGCTCATTTCTCATTCCTTATGGTAAGAAGATTTTCAAACAATACAAACGAGGAGGGAGGCAGCCATGGACGTTCGGGACATGAAAGGCAATCCGGGAATGTGGGAACAGTTGTCGTGGGCGGATCTGAGCAGCAAGGAAAAAGAGCTCTGGACCCTCCTCGGCTGGGATGCGGACAAATGGGACAGCAATGAAGCGCCGCCAAGCACCGATAAATTCTGGAAAGACTTGAATTATCAAGAAAGAACAGCCGCGGAGGGCCTCGGCTTCACGGAAAAGATCTGGAATGGCTTTGAGGATGAATAACACGGACACGGATCGTATGCCGAGTTGTCCAATTCTTTCGAACCAATTGCAGTAGCCGGTCACCGAGGCCTGTTGCATTGGGTCCGGACCTCCGGCAAAACAGGGAACGGAATGACGCATCCGGATGAACGGATTGAGCAGCCAGTTCGCGTGTTGAGGCTTCGGCCTCATCACGTCCTGTGCATGCGATATCTCCCTCCCGAGCTTCTGGTACGGGGAGGCGAATTTGAAGAGGTCAGCAGGGACGTCAGGGAGACGTTGATTTTGAGCGAAACAGCCATGATCGAGGTGTCCCGCGGCTTGGATGCTCTCTGCAGGTCATGTCCGGACTGCGGAGAAAGCGGCTGCGTCAGTTCCTTCGGCGATGAGGAAAAGGTAAGCCGCTGGGATTTCAGGGTGATGGGTGACCTCGGCCTGAACTATGGTGACAGTATGACGGCGGGAGAGTTCAGGACGCTCATCCGCCAGAAAGCGCCGCTCGACTTCTGCAAAAACCGGTGTCCGTGGAAATCGATCTGTACGGTATTCGGTGGGGGAGCATGACGGCGAAACAGATCTCCGCTTTACGGGAACACGATCAGGTCAATCCGGATTGCGGGGGGTAAGGAGGCTATTCTATCCGGGAGCTTCTTACCCGAGAGTCTTATGCAACCCAAGCGTCTTCATCCTGTGGTTCAGGGTCGTACGCTTGATCCCCAGCCGTTCGGCGGCACCCCCCGGCCCTCCGATCTTTCCGCCTGTGATTTCAAGAACATGACGGATGTATCTCCTCTGCATCTCGTCAAAGGTGGGCAGATCGTCATAGATGTTCCCTTTTGATGACTTCCGGCCGAGCGGAATGTCCAGTGACAGTGGGCCACCCGTCCAAAGAATCACTGCACGCTCGATCACGTTTTTAAGCTCTCTTACATTCCCGGGCCAGTCATAAGCAGTCAGCTTCCGCCGATCGTCCGCACTCAAGTCGATACGGTGATGGGAGTATTTGGCGGCATATTTATTGAGAAAATACCTGGCCAGGAGCAGGATGTCCTCCTTCCGCTGCCGCAGGGGCGGGATGGTCATCGACATGACGTTCAGGCGGTAATAGAGATCTTCCCGGAATCGACCGGATGAGATTTCCTCCGTCAGGGTTCTGTTTGTGGCGGCGATCAGCCTGAAATCCGATTGAATTGCCTTTGTGCCGCCAACGCGGAACAATTTCCCGTCCTGCAAAACCCTCAGGAGCTTGACCTGCACGGAAGGCGGAATTTCCCCTATTTCATCAAGAAACAGAGTTCCGCGGTGAGCGAGTTCCATGCGCCCGATCTTCTGGCTGTCCGCTCCCGTAAACGCCCCTTTTTCATGTCCGAACAGCTCGCTTTCCATCAGGCTTTCCGGAATGGACGTCAGTTCAATGATGACAAACGGCTGATCATGCCGAAGGCTTTTCTTGTGAAGCCGGTGTGCCAGGAGCTCCTTGCCAACGCCGGTCTCGCCAAGAATCAGTGTTGTCGTGCCAGAAACGGCGATGCGATCCGCCTGTTCCAGGAGCCGAAGCATCATCGGACTTTCTGCAAGAATATCCTGTGAATCGGTATGAGATAGTTGATCGAGGCGGGTGCTGATTTTCTGTTCCAGCCATTGACGCTGTCGATAATGATTTTCGACATAGGTTGTCAACCGCAGGAACATCTGGGTAATCTGAGAGCGCTCAAAGTGATCGAAACAATGCCTGTCCAGGGAATTGCTCAGATAGAGCACGGCTTGAACACGACCGCCGATTTCCAGGGGAACGCAAAGGATTTCTTTGGGACTGCCGGACAGGAATTCGGAATTCTCCATGCGAACGATCTGGGGCATATTCTCCCGATACGCCTTGAAGACCAGGGAAAGGCTCTGCCGGAAATCCTCGTTGATCACGTCTTTCGGGGAAAGATTGTAAGGCCCCCGAAGCACGGGATCGTTCTTCGAAGACGAAGATCCAAACCAGAATACTCCTCCCCGCTCCGCTCCGAAAAACCGGTTCGACGCGACAACCGCCCTGTGCAGAATCTCGTCCAGATCGGCTCCGGGCTCCAGTCCCTGGATCATCTCCATGTATGATTCCAGAATTCTGTCGTGCTGTTCGATGGAGATGGCCATATCGCTTTTAATGACCAGGAGGTGTCTCAAATCGTCCGGATAATGAACATCGCCATAACCTGAAAACCCTTTCCAGGCCTTCTGTGCCAGCACGCGCGCCTTCTCCTTTTCCCCTTTCCGTATCTTCAGGCGGGCCATTTCGATTCTGGTTTTTGCCAGTTGAATCGGATCACCCGATTGTTTCAAATAGGCTTCGCTGTTTTCGAGATCCCTTTCGATGGCATCGTCATTTTCCCCTCCTTTGCTTGCATCCTTGGCCCTGATCCTCAGTGCGACTCCGCGCAAATGAAGGTTCGGTCCGTGCATGATGCTGTCCAGTTCGTTCCGATAATCAAGTGGTGCGATCAACTCCAATCCCTGCTTCTTCAGATCGTAAATCATCTCGATCCACATGGGCGAGGCATACTGATGAATCAGGCCGGCCGGTGCGCCTTCCTGCGCCACCTCTTCAATCTTTTCCTTTGCTTCTTGGATTCGGCCCTCCAGGTAATCGTGGTAGGCGATGCCCCCTTTTGCAAAATACTTTGCCAGGGCATTGCCACGAACCGTCGCCTCCTGAAGAGCGCCGGACAAATGAAAAAAGGCCTCTCTCCTCTTGTTCATCATCAGGAGAATGATGCCGAGAACGGAACGCAGGGTGACCGCCAGTGATCCAGCGGATCTGTCCAAGGCAAGGCGCCGGTAGTAATCGATCGTCCCGATCGCTTCGTGATACTGGCCCATGAAAGCCGAGCAATAGCCCAGCCACATGGGCCCCGAAGGATTGATGGCCGAACGGGACCACTCTTCCGTTTCGTAAACGCTTGCGGCTGATTCAAAGTATCTTTTTGCTTCCGGGAATATCCCCTGTAGAAAATAATACAGGCCGATAAATTCCGAAGCTCTCGACAGGATATCTTCATCCCCCAGATTTTCGACTTCATCCTTGCCGGCTGTAAAGTATTCCATCGCCAACAATCTTTGTTCGGCAAAATAGAACAGCCTGCCGAGATGCAGATTGATCAGGGCCTTTGACCGACGGTCCCCGGAACGGTCTGCTACGGAATTTGCACTCTGTAGAATCTTCATGGCGTCGTTGAAGCCCTGTCCAAGATTGAAGCAGAGGTTTGAAAACTCAAGGCTGGCGGCGATCAATGCTTTGTCGCTCTCTGCATCTTGCGGGTGCGACAGGAGCCATGCCAGGGTCTTTTTATAAGGCGCCAGGATGCTCTTGCTGGCGCCGTCCGACCCTTCTTTCCGGGTACTGCGAAATTTCCGTTGATTCACCCGGGATGGTCCCTTCGCTTTGTCCTGCTTGTCCTGTCTCGCTCCACCCATGTGTCACCTCCTGCCGGTCGGTCTTTTTTCATCATACCGCATTCCTGTCAAGGGCCGAGTGACGATATAGTGCCATATCGTGACCATATATTGCCTTACGATATAACTTCCGTTTTGTATTTATCAATCATATCAATCATATACTATGGCATCTGTTTCGGTACAATCGTTGCTGTGATCCCTGTCGACTACATACGAAGGAGTCAGCCTATGAGGAATGTCTACATCATTGGAACCGGAATGAACAAATTCGGGCACTATCCCGAGGGAGCCGTTCGTTCCATGGCGGAGGAGGTTGTCGGTATGGCCCTCAAGGACGCCGGACTGGGGAAAAAGGATATTCAGGCCGGATTTTTCTCCAACACGTTCTGGGGCATGTTCGACAATCAGCATTCCATCCGGGGACAGGTGGTGTTCCGATCCATGGGCATCGACAAGATCCCTGTCACCAACGTCGAGAACGCCTGTGCCGGGGCGTCTACAGCTCTCCACCTGGCCTGCACGGGAATCCTGGCGGACATGTATGACGTGGCGATTGCCGTTGGATCGGAGAAAATCACCAACCCCGACAAGCTCAAGTCCCTGTCCGCGTATGCCTTTTGTATGGACGTGGGAAACTTTGAGCAACACATCAAGATGATTACGGATATCGGGAAATCGTTTCGGATCGAGATTCCAGAGGACAAGTCCGCCCCCGGGAAAGGCAGGAGCATCTTCATGGACGCCTATGCAACCGGGGCACGCTGGCACATGGACCGGTTCGGAACCACCCAGAGACAGTTTGCCGTCGTCGCGTCCAAGAACCATTTCCACAGCTCTCTCAACCCGCTGGCCCAATACCAGATCCCCATGACCGTCGATGAGGTCATGGCCGACGTCCCCGTTGCCTATCCCCTGACCCGGTCCATGTGTGCACCGGTCGGCGATGGAGCGGCCGCGGCCATCGTCTGCTCCGAACGGTTCCTGAAGAAACTGGCGGGCGCCCACCCGGTGAAAATTTGCGCTTCCGTTCTCGGTCAGGGGTCGAACCGCGACCTGGACGGCGAAGACATCGGCGAACGGTTGTCCAAACAGGCATATGCGCTCGCCGGCCTGGGACCCGATGACATCGATGTGGCGGAGCTCCATGACGCCACAGCCTATGGAGAGCTTCACCAGACCGAAGCGATGGGATTCTGCCCGATAGGACAGGGCGGGCCTTATGCAGAATCCGGGGAAACAACCCTGGGCGGGAAGAAACCCATCAATCCCAGCGGAGGCCTGGAATCACGCGGTCATCCCATTGGAGCATCGGGACTGGCCCAGATCCATGAACTGGTTCTCCAACTGCGGGGGGATGCCGGAAAACGGCAGGTCGAAGGGGCCCGTCTGGCACTGGCCGAAAACGGCGGCGGGAACATTGGGGTCGAAGAGGCCGCCATGTGCATCCATATCCTCGAAAAAACCTGAAGACAATCGAAACGGTCCGAAAGACAGGAACGCACGGTTCCGTCTCTTGTGTCACCGCATTCGGACGAACGCCGAAACCGGCATCATCGCAAAGCCAACCATAGGAGGTCATTGCCATGATCGATACCATGCAAACGTCTCAGTATCTTGCAATCAACACGTTGAGAAAACACCGGGACCGGATCTTTACCGACCGGGAGGGGTTGAAGCTTCATTACAGTGACATTGAAAAGGCCTCGAATCGCGTGGCCAACGGTATCCGTGCCTGCGGGTACGGCCCGGGTGACCGCATCGCCGTGGTCATGCCCAACAGCGTGCATTATGCCGTGGCGGATTTCGGGATCTACAAATCAGGCGCAGCGCTTGTGCCCATGAACATGATGATCAGCCCGGACGACATCGCTTTCGTTCTCAAGGACGCGGGGGTCAGGCTGATATTCGTCGATGCGTCGCTTGCAGATAAGATTCGATCCATGCAGGGCAGTCTTCCGCAGCTGAAAGATATCATCGTTGTGGACGGTCCTGCAGGGGATGGAATGATCGGCTGGGAGGACTTCAAGGCGAAATACCCCGATACCGCCGTGAGCCCGACTGCCGGTGAGGAAGACGATGCGCTGATTATCTACACGGGCGGAACAACGGGCAAATCGAAAGGCGTCGTACACAACCAGAAAAGCCTTTTCTTCGACATCCTGGCCCATGTCGTCGAACTGCCCTTCGTGCCCGACGACAAGGTCCTCATCGTGACGCCTATGTCCCATGCCACCGGCTGGCTCCTGTTCGCCGGCTGTGTCCGGGGCACAAGCTTTGCGATCGAGAAGAGCTTTGACCTGGTGCGCCTCCTGGAAATCATCGAGCAGGAAAAGATCACCATGATGATGATGGTGCCCACGATCATCTACATTTTCCTCGACATCATGAAGGCCAAACCCTCCGATGTCAGCTCGCTGCGTGTTCTCGGATATGGCGCGGCACCGATTTCGGACGCACGCCTGGCCGAGGCGATCAAGGTCTTCGGACCGATTTTCTACCAGAAATACGGCCTGGTCGAATGCCCGAACATGATCACGACCCTTTCCGTTGCAGACCATATCAAGGCCCTCGAAAAACCGGCCATCCTCCAGAGCTGCGGACGGCCGGACGTCATGGTGTCGCTCAAGATCGTCGATGAAACCGGCTGGGAGATGCCGGTCGGGCAGGTCGGAGAGATCGTCGTGAAGTCGCCGTACGTAATGAATTCTTATCTGAACCAGCCGGAACTCACCGCCGAAACCCTGAAGGACGGCTGGCTCCATACGGGCGACATGGGTCGGGTGGATGAGGAAGGCTACGTCTATATCCTGGATCGAAAAAAGGACATGATCATCAGTGGCGGAATGAACGTCTTTCCGGCGGAGGTCGAGGAACTGATTCGCAAGCATCCCAAGGTAAAGGAAGTCTCCGTCATCGGGATCCCCGATGATTATTGGGGCGAATCCGTCACGGCATGCATCGTGCCGGATGGAGAGGCCACCGAGGACGAGATCAAGGCTTTCTGCAAGGGCAAGGTTGCCAAGTATGCCCAGCCCAAGAAGGTCGTTTTCATGGACGCACTTCCGAAGACCATCCTTGGCAAGATCGACAAGAAGGTCCTGCGAGAGCCTTACTGGGAAGGAAAGGCACGCCGGGTATAGGGCAGGAAGAATGTATGAGCGACGGGCGGCCCCCGGGAATCCGAGTGTTCCCGGGGGCTTCTTGATTTCTGTATACAATTTCAAATTGGCAACGGTTGCCGCGGAAAACGAAATCAGGATGTGATATAGGAAGCAACAGCCGATACAGAAAGGGAGCAGGTCATGTTACGACAAAGCAGAATGATTGCACTGATCCTGGTTATGATCGTGGCGAGCCTGGTTCCGGCCGGTCCGGCCTTCGCCGGGCTTTCCTGCAGGGACGTCCACCGCGACAATCCAAACTATCATGACAACATGGACACCCTCGCAGAACGGGCAAAATTGCCCGACAACTCCTGGAATCGATACCACGAAGACGTCGTTCGTGCCTTGTGCGGCGGAAACGCCAAAGACATCGACGGGCTGGTCGATGCCGGATTCATGAAACCCGGAGAGGCTCAAAATATCGCCAAGTCACTCGGCAAGACCTACCAGCCGAAGAAACGGTCCGAAGCCGGGAAACGTTATGGAGACTCGAGGAAAAATTTCGTGGAGATGGGGGCCTGCAGCGCCTGCGCGGACAACATCGCGCAACACTATACGAAGAAGCCCAATTCTCCATGCGGCAGACTGGCGATGCAGGCCCTGGAAGGAAATCCCGAGGCCATCAAAAAACTGGTGGCCTTTCCGGATTACTGCCAGTGGACGTACTGAACGGCGGACAGCGATCAGAGGCGGGAAAACATTGTCGACCATGAAATGTCGATTAAATTCTTCTTTCTCCCGTATTCTATAAGCAACCCAATGCTCAAATACATATTTATGGGCAATGTCATGTTGACAATACAAATAGCGAGTCTCTTACTGTAACTGTATTCAATCTGTTCACATAATTTATAAGTAGCGACACTCAACAATAAAACTCCTAAAAGCATACCGGCCGGATTGGGTACTACAAAGCCGCTAAACGATATATTTTCAATCACTACACCAAGTGTCATAAAGCTGATCATCAGGATATCCTGTCTTTTGTTCGACGGTGCCTTTATCCTGTCGATATGCTTAACAATCTTTTCAGTTTTTTGATTCTCGATAATCAGGCTCTTTTTCATCATGGAATCCTTTGCAAGTTATTTTCAGTTGAGAATGTTCGCATCGTCCGATAAAGCCAATACAAGAACAACATGAAATGGATCCATGCTGGATGGTTACATTATTGTAACGGTCATGCAGAACTGAGTCTGATCCATTTATCGCTTATCGGAACAGAGGGACCTGAACTTGAATCCGGCGAACGGTCCGGCAGAAAAGTCTTCATAACAACCGAGGTTTCATCGATCCGGCTTGGGAGACCATTCCCGGTATTTCAGACCCAGGAATCCAGACAGGCGGATGGTCAATTTCTTGTCGTTTGTCCTCCAGGTCCGTCAAGAGGCGAACAAGTCCCTCAAACATGCATGGACCATAAACGACTGCTTCAACGCCTTCTTTTTTATATATACCGCAGGTTACATCGTTGGCACAGCGGTTGCAAATTCGGGACGGTATGAAGGATGCCAAGCATGCCATGGGGTGAATTGTTTAACCGTTCATCAGCGGCAGCGGCAGAGGAAAACCTGGCGATTCGGAAAGCGGGCCGGAAATGAAACACCGATACATTCTGGCAGCCATCATCATCACGCTTGGATTGAGCATCCATTTCTTTCGTACGTTTTATGACGAGGCCAGGCAGGAAGCGATCAGGAACGTCAACAACGAGCAACGGATTCAGGCAGGACATGCCGCACGCGGAATCGAAGACTTCTTTACCGGCTGGACGCGCCTCCTTACCTCCATTTCCACAGCGCCCTCCATCATCCATTTCGATGAGCGGGGGAAGCGAAGCTTTGAATTCCTCTACTTGGCAAATCAGGATAAAATCAGGGCGATTACACGCTTGGATGCGAAAGGTAGAATTGTCTATACGTACCCTTTCGATGCCGCCGTGATTGGAAAAGACATCTCCGGGCAGAAGCACGTCCGTGAGGTCATGTCCACCCGCAAGCCCGTCATCAGCGATGTATTCTTCGCCGTGCAGGGGTATAACACCGTTGCCCTGCATGTCCCCGTTTTTCACAACCATGCCTACGACGGCACGATCGCGGTCGCCGTCAGTTTCGAAGCCCTGGCAAAGCGCTACCTGGAGATCATCCGGGTCGGGGACACCGGCTACGCCTGGATGGTCAGCAGGGACGGGACGGAGCTGTACTGCCCGGTACCAGGGCACACCGGGCATTCCGTATTCGAGAACTGCAGGGATTTTCCCTCCATCCTGGTGATGGCGGAAAAGATGCTCAAGGGCGAGGAGGGTTCGACCACCTACACGTTTGACAAAATCCGTGGCAGTCATGTGGAGAGCATCAGGAAACACGCCGTCTACATGCCCATCAAACTCGGGAATACCTTCTGGTCCATCGTTGTTGCCTCATCGGAAGATGAGATCATCGCTTCTCTGGAGGATTTCCGGAACAGGCTTTTCATGGTCATCGGCCTGCTTATGCTTGGCGGGATCCTGTTTTCCTATTACGGCTTCAGGGCCTGGTTCATCGTCGAGGAGGAAAAGAGGCGGCATCGGGCGGAAGAAGCATTGCGGGAGAGCGAAGACAAGTACCGCAGCCTGGCGGAAACGGCGGGCGATTATATTGTCACCATCAATTTCGACGGAATCATCACCTATGCCAATCGGGCAACCATGCAACTGGCCGGGGGAATGGAGATTGTCGGGGTGCCGGTCACGCACCTGATTCCCCCGGATGCCCTTGCTCAGCAATTGGACATGCTCCGGGAGCGAACCGAGGGATATGCCGGAATCCGATCCTATGAATGGACACTCCCGTTTCTCGATCCCCAAAGGCCGCCCGTCTCGCTGGAAATCAAATCCTCCCTGCTGCTCGATCACGGCAAGCCGTCGGGAGTCCTGATCATTGCCAGGGACATCACGGAGCGCAGGCGGGTGGAGGAGGCCCTTCGAAAAAGCGAAGAAAACTATCGCCTGCTGTTTGAAAGCGCCACGGAGGGAATATTGATTGCCCAGGACGGCATGATCAAGGGCGCCAACCAGGCCCTCGCGGATATTTTGAAATACCCGCGAGACCTTTTGTCGGAAAAACCGTTTCCCCTGTTTATTCATCCCGACGATCGCTCCACCGTCCTTGAGCGTCATCAGCAGAGATTACAGGGCGAATCTCCGGAAATTGACTATCCGTTTCGCATTATTACATCCGACGGAACGGAAAAGTGGGTCCAGATTCATCCGACCGTTATTTCCTGGGATGGCAAGCCCGCGGTTCTGAGTTTTGTCATGGACATAACCGAACAAAAGCAAGCCGAAGAGAAACTGAGGGAATCCCAGAGACGGCTGGCTGACATCATTGAATTTCTCCCGGACGCAACCCTGGTGATCAACGAGGAAGGCAAGGTGATCGCCTGGAACCGGGCCATTGAAGCAATGACCGGTGTCAAAAAGGAGGAGATGCTGGGCAAGGGTAATTTTGAGTACTCCATTCCGTTTTACGGGGAAAGGAGGCCCATCCTCATTGACCTTGCGCTGCATCCGGATCCGGAAAAGGAAAAGAAATACCTGACGATCCGAAGAATGGGCGATCTCCTTCTGGGAGACGCATACACCCCGATGCTGCCTCCCGGAAATGTCCATCTGTCCGGAACTGCTTCCGTTCTCAGGGATTCGGAAGGCAAGATCGTCGGGGCCATCGAGTGCATTCGGGATTACACGGATCGCAAGAACATGGAGGAACGCCTGCAGCGGGCGGAAAAAATGGAATCCCTGGGGATCCTGGCCGGCGGGGTGGCTCATGACCTGAACAACGTCCTGGGCGTGCTTGTGGGCTACTCCGAACTGCTTGTGCGGGAGGCCCCGGAGGGAAGCCGGTCGGGCAATTACGCGAAGAGCATCCTGGCGGGGGGACAGAGGGCGGCCGCCATCATCCAGGATCTCTTGACCATGGCCCGGCGCGGTGTGTCCGTCTCGGAGACCGTGAACCTGAACCAGGTCCTGGCCGAGGCATTCAAGACGCCCGAGTTCGAACTCACAAAAGCGCATCATCCGGATATTCTGTTCGAGAGCCGGATGGAGAAGGATCTTTTCAACATCAAGGGGTCGCCGGTCCACCTGAGCAAAACGATCATAAACCTCCTGTCCAACGCAGCGGAGTCGATAAGCGGCAAGGGTGCGGTCACGGTCACAACGGAGAATCGCTACGTCGATGCGGTCCTGCCGGGCTATGAGAACACCCGGGAAGGAGAATATGCCGTCCTGACGGTGACCGATACCGGGTCAGGGATTACCCGGGAAGACATGGGGAGGATCTTCGAGCCGTTCTACACAAAGAAGGTCATGGGCCGGAGCGGAACCGGCCTCGGCCTGGCGGTGGTCTGGGGAACCGTGAAGGACCATGGCGGGTATATCGATGTACAGACGTCGGAGAACCAAGGCACATCGTTTGTCCTCTACTTCCCAGTAACCCGGGAAGCCCTGTCGAAAACGGATCACGCCCCGGTTGAACAGGAGTATCGGGGGAAAGGCGAAAGCATTCTGGTTGTGGACGACGTGAAGGAGCAGCGCTCCCTGGCCGCCACGATTCTGGAAGGCCTCGGCTACCGGGTGGCAGCGGTGTCGAGCGGCGAGGAGGCCGTGGAATATCTCCGTGCAAACCAGGCGGATTTGATCATTCTCGACATGATCATGGATCCCGGCATCGACGGCCTGGAGACGTATCGCCGGATCATCAAAATGCGACCGCGGCAGAAGGCGATCATTGTCAGCGGCTTCGCCAAGACCGAACGGGTCAGCCAGGCCCAGGATCTCGGCGCCGGCGAATATGTCAGGAAACCTTACATCATTGAAAAACTGGGGCTGGCAGTCCGCAGGGAGCTGGACAGGCAGTAGGCACCCGGCATCCCGTTCAGTCTGCCCGCGATGAGCCTTACAGCCCCCTTCCTGGCAACGGCGGCCGTCATTAAAGATAAAAAAGCCATGCGCCGATAGAATCATAATGGCGACGGCAAACTTTTGCGAGATGCCCGGCGGGTACGTTCAGCCACCGGCAGAAGAAAGACATGGACATCAGCAGCTACCGCCATCCCTTTCTCTTCTACGGGTTGTCCACCGCGATCCCCTGGGCCTTCTGGTTTGCCGCTGCCTATGCAAGCCATATCACACCGGCAACCCCGTTTCTCGGAGCCGCTGTCGGCATTCTGGGCGTTGCAGGGCTGCTGGGGCCGACGGTGATCGCATTCTCCATGATATGGCCGCACCCAGAAATGCGGGAGGATCTCAGGCGCCGGATCATCGGCATCAAAGGAGCCCGGCCCGTTTACCTCTTTCTGGCATGTTTTCTCATGCTCGCCAGCATCCTGTCCGCACAGGCGATTTCCCTGCTTTTCGGCCACAGCACGGACCAGTTTCTTCTTGCCGGCACGTCTTCCTTTTCAGCCGGCATCTTTTCGGGGTGGTTCCTGCTCTTCCTGGCTCCGCTGGTGGAGGAGCTGGCCTGGCATTCCTATGGAACGGACTGCCTGCGACTGCGCATGAACCTGCTGACCGCTTCCCTCCTCTTCGGTCTTTTCTGGGCCCTGTGGCACATGCCGCTCTCGTTCATCAAAGGGTACTATCACAGCAATGTCGCCGAAGCCGGTCTCCTTTACAGCCTGAATTTCATGGTCAGCCTTGTTCCCTATGTCGTGCTCATGAATTGGCTGTATTACAAGACGAACCGAAGCATCCTGGTTGCAATCGTCTTTCACATTACCGCGGGATGCTTCAATGAGATGTTTCAAACGCATCCGGACAGCAAGGTCATCCAGACCGTACTCCTGCTCCTGCTGTCCATTGCGGTGGTGACAAAGGATCGCGATTTCTTTTTGCGTCGGGAGTTTCGGGAGACCGGTACATGAATTGTTCCATCACCTTCAACAGGCATTCCATTGCGGCGGAATGGCCGATCCTGGTGTGGAATGGGAAATGGAAGCCGATCCGGATCAACCGGCCATGACGGAGGGGAACAGGCAATGGCACAGCGCATTTTGATCGTCGATGACCAGGAGCAGAACCTCTACCTGCTTCAAGTGCTTTTGGAGGGAAACGGATACGAAGTGGAAAGCGCCTTCGACGGAGCGGAGGCCCTGAAGAAGGCAAGGCACGCTCCCCCGGACATGATTGTCACGGATATCCTGATGCCCGTGATGGACGGCTACACCCTGTGCCGGGAGTGGAAATCCGGCGATCTGCTCAAGCACATACCCCTTGTATTTTACACGGCCACCTACACAAAACCCAAAGACGAGGAATTTGCCTTGAGCCTCGGTGCGGAACGCTTCGTCATCAAGCCCCAGGAACCTCATATCCTGATGAATATATTAAAAGAAGTCCTGAACCAAAAACATTCATTCGAGCAGGCGGGTGCCAGGCCTCTCGGAGAAGAAATGGAGTTTTTCCGACAATACAACGCAATCCTTTTCGAAAAGCTCGAAAAGAAGATGTCGGACCTGGAGGCGGCCAACAGGCAGTTGAGACTGCTGGAAGAAAAGTACCGGCTGAGTTTTGAGAACGTGACGGACGTTATTTACATGATCGACACGGATCTCAAAATCCTGAACATGTCCCCGAGCGTCGAGAAAATACTTGGCTACAAACCGGAGGAGCTGATCGGCCGGCCTGTCTCCGATTTGAAGCACATCTTTCTGCCCGAATCATTCGAAAAGGCGGTTTCCGACACCAGGCTGATCCTGCAGGGGCAGACCATTCCCACGGCGATTTACCGGTTTCTTTCAAAGGATGGAGCCGTAAAGCACGGCGATGTCAGCGGCTCCCCCGTGATGCACGAGGGAAGAATCACCGGCATGATTGCCGTTGCCCGCGACATCACCAAGCGCATTGAGGCCGAGGAGGCCTTGCGGGAGAGCGGGACGATGTTCCGAACCCTTGTCGAGCATGCCTTCGATTCTACGATCATTATCGATCTGGAAGGAACCATCCTGTTCGCAAACAATTCGGCGGCCCGGACGATTGAAGCCCAGGATTCGGACTCCCTTGTGGGCAGGAATGTGATGGACTTCGTCGCACCGGAATCGCGGGAAGACGTGCTGAATGATTTCATAGAGCTCGCGAAAGGCCATGACAGCTACCTCGCGGAGTACTCGCTGATCACGGGAAACGGCAGGAGAATCCGCATGGAAAGCGTCGGCAAGCTCATCGTTTTTGAAGGAAAAGCCGCCGTCCTCGCCTCCATGCGGGACATCACGGATCGAATACGGGCGGCGGAAGAAAAGGAGAAGCTCCGGGATCAGCTGCTCCAGGCCCAGAAGATGGAGTCCATGGGTGCGCTGGCGGGCGGCATCGCCCACGACTTCAACAACATCCTGGGAGCCATCATCGGCTATTCGGAGTTGTACAAGGAGCAGGTCCGGGACCGCCCGAAGGTGTATCGGGGCATGGAGGAAGTGCTCAATGCCGCCGGCCGCGCCAGGGACCTGGTGCAGCAGATCCTGACCTTCAGCCGACAGGCCGTGCCGGAGAAACGGCCGACGGCCATCATTCCGATCGTCAGCGAAGTCGCAAGATTCATCCGGGCATCCCTGCCCTCGACCATCGAAATCAGGCAAAAGCTGAATGCGACATCGGATGTGGTCATGGCCGATGCAACACACATGCATCAGCTGCTGATGAACCTGTGCACGAACGCCGGCCACGCCATGACGGGAAAGGGCGGCATGCTGGAGATCGGGGTGGAGGAAATCGCCATCGGCAGGGAAAAACAGTGGCTTTTCCCCACCCTTGACGGCGGCCGCTACCTGAAGCTGGAGGTTCGGGACACGGGTCACGGCATCAATGCGGAGCACATGGAAAAAATCTTCGATCCCTATTTTACGACCAAGGGAAAGGGAGAGGGCACGGGCCTGGGGCTGGCCGTCGTGCACGGCATCACCAAGGATCATGGCGGGGAAATCAAGGTGTACAGCGAAATCGGCAAGGGGACGCGCTTCAGCGTTTATCTGCCGTTGATGGAAAAGCAGGCCGACACGATCCCGCCCGTTGCCGAGGTTTCCCTGCCACGGGGGAGCGAGAGGGTTCTGTTCATCGATGATGAAGAGCCCCTGGCCAACCTGGGAAAGGAACTGCTGGAGGCACTCGGCTACTTTGTCGTCACCGAAACGGACCCGGTCAAGGCCATCGAGGAATTCGGCAGGAACCGCGATACATTCGATCTGGTGATCACGGACAAGACCATGCCACGCATGACGGGATTCGACGTTGCGAGCGATCTGCACAAGATTCGTGCGGATATTCCCGTGATTCTCTGCTCCGGCTTTCAGGAACAGGAGGACCTGGAAAAGCAATCCGCCTGCGGCATCTCCTGTTTCATCATGAAGCCGTTCCGGATCAAAATCCTGGCCGAGGCGATCCGCAACACCCTGGGCAAGAAAGTGTGATTGAAGGGCGTACGGGAAATGGGCTGCATCCTTTCCCGTTTTCATTCTCCTTCCCGGAATTCAGATTCTGTTGCGGTATCCTGAAGCCGAATCACCGTGGCTTCGATCCGGTCTCCGCTGCCCGAGCCGTTCAGCTTGGAATTGAGTCACGATCACTATTGATTTGACTCATAAAGCGGTTCCCGCTTATGCTTTCCCTGTGTTCCGGACACCGGCCCTACCATGCACAGGGAATCCCGATATGACACAGCGAACAAAGCCCTGGTTCACAAGAGAAGGATTCCGCTCGTGGCTGATCGGCATGATCGCAGCCGTGCTGATAATCGGGACGATATTGACCTGGTGGATGGTGCAGCGGGTCGATCGGGAGATGCGCGAAGTCCTGCTGCTGGAAGCGCGCCTCGTGGAGAGATCGCTGAACATAAACAGGATCAAAGCGCTAACCGGCACGGATGCCGATCTTGAAAATCCCGATTACCTCCGACTCAAAGAGCAACTCTCCCTGATCCGAAAAGATCATACGAATTGCAGATTCCTTTACCTGATGGGTCGCCGGGCCGACGGAAACCTCTTCATATTCGTGGATTCCGAACCCACCGATTCAAAAGACTACTCTCCACCCGGGCAGTCATACAGGGAGGCGCCCGAAGGGTATCGCCGTGTCTTCGACACCCGGGAAAAAGCCACCATAGGCCCGGTATCCGACCGCTGGGGCAGATGGATCACGGCCCTTGTTCCCGTCATCGACCCGGTCACGAGCAATCTGGTCGCGGTGATGGGTATGGACATCGACGCCCGCACCTGGAGAACGGATCTGGCTGCCACCGCCGCCCTCCCCGCGAGCTCGATGCTGGCACTCATGATCACCCTCGCTTCACTTATTTTCGCGGTCAGCTCCATGTCGAGACTTCGTAAAAGCGAGATCCTCCACGAGACCATCCTTGAAACCACAGGCACCGCAATTCTGATTATCGAAGAGGATATGACGATATCCTTTGTCAACAAAGAGTTCGAAAAGATGACCGGTTATCCGCAAGAGGAAGTCGTAAACCAGAAAAAGTGGACGGAATTCGTCACGGAGGCCGATCTGGAATGGATGATTCGTCAGCATAACCTGCGAAGAACAGCGGAGGCGAATCTTGCCAGAAGGAATTACGAGTTCCGGCTTGTGAATCGGGAGGGTCGCCTCAAGGATGTCTACCTGGTTGTTTCGATGATCCCGGGAACGAAAAAGACCCTGGCATCCCTGATCGACCTCACCGATGTGAAGCAGGCGCAGGAAGCGCTGAAACAATCCGAGTCGTGGTACCGGACTCTTTTTGAAAACACGGGCACTGCAACGGTCATCCTGGAGGAGGATACAACGATCAGTTTCGCCAATGCAGAGTTTATGGCGATGTCCGGTTATGCCAAGGAGGAAATCGAGGGAAAGAAGAGCTGGACGGACTTCACCTTCCGGGAAGACCTGGACGACATGCTGACAAGACACCGGCAGCGCAGGCAAAACGGCGAACCGCCGCTGAAGCAATACGAATTCCGGTTTGTCGATAAAGGGGGCCGGATCAGGAACATCTTCCTCCACGTGGATATCATTCCAGGCACCAAGAAAAGCATTGCCGCCCTTCTCGACATAACAGACCGCAAGCAGGCGGAGGAATCCTTGAAGGAAGCGCAGAGGCAAATGGCTGATATCATAGATTTTCTCCCGGACGCAACGTTCGTCATCGACAAGGCCGGCAAAGTGATCGCCTGGAACCGCGCCATCGAGGCCCTGACGGGAGTCGGGAAGGAGAGCATACTCGGCAAGGGGAACCGGGAGTACGCCCTGCACTTCTTCAGAGAGAGAAAGCCCACCCTGATCGACCTGGTGCTTCAGCCGAGGGAGGAAGCCGAAAAGAGCGATAATCACCTAAAATGGAAGGGGAATGTGCTCACCGGGGAATTACACATACCCAACCTTGCCGGGAAAGAAGTCTATCTGCTGGGGACGGCGTCCATTCTCTACGACACGAAGGGATCAGTGGTCGGGGCCATTGAAACAATCAGGGACGTTACGGAGCGCGTCCGCATGGAACACCAGTTCCACCAGGCACAAAAGATGGAGGCCATCGGTGCGCTCGCCGGCGGCATCGCCCATGACTTCAACAACATCCTGGGTGCGATCATGGGCTACGCGGAACTGTACAGGGAACAGGTCCGGGACCGCCCGAAGGTACACCACGCCATGGGAGAGGTGTTCAAGGCGGCCGTCCGGGCCAAAGACCTGGTGCAGCAGATCCTGACCTTCAGCCGCCGGACGGTGCAGGAAAAGCGACCGACCGCCGTGATTCCGATCATTCAGGAAGTCGCCGGATTTATCCGGGCGTCGCTGCCCAAAACCATTGAGATCCGGCAGAAGCTGAACGTATCGTCGGATATGATCCTGGCCGACGATACCCAGGTGCACCAGGTGCTGATGAACCTCTGTACGAACGCCGGGCAGGCCATGGCGGACAAGGGAGGGATCCTGGAGATCGGCCTGGAGGAAGTTCTCATCGGCGAGAAAGAACATTGGCGTGTCCCGTCCCTGCCGATCGGCCGTTACTTGAGGCTGGATGTCCGCGATACGGGCCACGGCATCCCGCAGGAGGACCTGGGGAAAATCTTCGATCCTTACTTCACGACAAAGGGGATCGGGGAGGGAACAGGCCTGGGACTGGCTGTTGTGCACGGCATCGTCAAGGATCATGGCGGGGAGATCAAAGTATACAGCGAGATCGGAAAGGGGGCGCTCTTCAGCGTCTACTGGCCGTTGATGGAGAAGCCGGAAGACCTTATCCGGCCCCACGCGGAGCCCGATCTGTCAGGGGGGGATGAGAGACTTCTGCTCATCGATGACGAAGAGCCCCTGGCCTGTCTGGTCAAGGAGTTCCTCGAAGGTCTCGGGTACCGGGTCGTTTCCGAAACAGACCCCCTCAAGGCAGTCGAGGAATTCCGCAGGAACAGCGATGAATTCGATCTGGTGATCACCGACAAGACCATGCCGCACATGACGGGATTCGACGTGGTGCGGGAATTGCGCAAGATCCGGGCGGATATTCCCGTCATCCTGTGTTCCGGTTTCCAAGAAAAAGATGACCAGGGGAAGCAGACCGCTCTTGGGATCCGCTTTTTCATCATGAAGCCCGTCCGAATGCAGGAACTGGCCGAAACCGTTCGCAAAGCCCTGAACAGAATTGGATGATCGGTTCCATGACGGCCATCAACAACACGCTGTTGTCTTGATAATCCGCAGAAAAGGCCCTTCTCTCCTCTCTCAGATTGTTTTCAGCACCAGTTTTTCCCGCGCGAGGCGCGGCCTTGCCCGGGGCGACTGATCGGGATGACCCACGGGCAGGAGGACCACCGGGTGGATATTCCCGTCCAGGGCCAGTTCCCTCTTAAGTTTTCCGCGATCAAACCTGCCTATCCAGCAGCTTCCCAGCCCCAGGTCCACCGCTTTGAGCACGATGTGCTCCACGGCGATCGCGACGTTCATGGAGAGATAGGCCTTGACCGCCTCCTCGTCCATGACGGGAACGACGGCAGCCGGGTCGTTCATGTCGACATCCACCCCTTCGAAAACACCCTCCCGTAACAGTTCATCTACCCGTCCGTCCCTGGCTGTCATGGCCGTCAGGTCGGCGCAGCACAAGAAGATGACCGCAGCCTTCACAATAAATTTATAGGGCGTGCACCGGCCGATGGCTTCCTTGGCAACGCGTGACTGAGCAACGACAAACCGGGCCGGCTGGACGTTGGACCCCGAAGGGGCAAGCCTGGCCGCTTCGAGAAGCAAGTCGACGGTATCGGCCGGAATGTCCTCCTCCCGGAATCTGCGAATGCTCCGTCGTGACGCGACAACCTCTGTGAATTCCATCATGGCACCTCCAAGCATAGGGTACGCCTCATCTGGTATCGTTCCTTCTTGCATCTGTCAAACGCGGAAGTGAATTCCATCCGATGAATCCAGGTGGTGATTTCCATCCAAATGAGCTATTCACATTCAGCACGACTGCATTTGCCGAAAAGAAATCGGTTGTTCCCCGTGTCAACGCATCCAATGTACCGGTTAAGAAAGAAGAGAGCAAACGCATCGATGTAAAGCCGGTAGAAGTGATGGGAGACCTCGAAGACTTGAATAGTTCCTCCGACAATTCAAACACGCCTGATTTGACGTCTGACACAAAAAAGAGAGCAAATGATAAAAAGGGGAAAAAGTAAGCCGATCCCAACCCCGAAACGAACGACGCATCACCGTTTCTTGGACTACTTTCTATCACTGCGCTTCTTGTCTCGACCGCATACGTCTTCAACGTGAGTATGGCACACCGGAAGACGGACTGCAGGCCATTCCAGCGGCGCTTGACCCCAAAATGGCCTCTGTTCTGATCATTTCAAAGGGAATATGGCTCTAAAAGGGATCAAGGTCCGGGACAGCCGCTCCCGGGCCATTGTCAGGATCGGGAACTTCCTGGTCCGTCGCGGCATCCCCCGGGTGCAGATGACCATGATGGTGGCGGCGACAGGCCTGGCGGGCTTCCTTTTCTCCGCCGGGATGCTCCACCTGGGGGTCCATTCCCTGTGGCTGAGATATCCCCTGGCCGTCCTCTTCGCCTACGGCGTTTTTCTCCTCCTCCTGCGCCTCTGGATTTATTACTGGCATCGAAGATTGTATCACCGAGAACCCTCATCAGGATCAGGCACGGACACGGTCCCCGACGATCTCCCCGTCGATCTGAATCTGCCGCTGGGCATTTCGTCAGCATCTCCGGCGGGCGCGGCTCCGGACGTGAGCGGCTTTGCCGGCGGCGATTCCGGCGGTGGAGGAGCCGAGGTCTCCCTCGGCGAGGGAGAGGCTTCTTCCGGCGGCATCCTCAACAGCCTCTCCGGTGCCGCCGATTTCGATCTGGACTGTGACGAGCTGATCGTCATCATTGTGGTCGCCGCCGCCGTCCTGGCCGCCGTGCTGTCAGCCGTTTACGTCATCGTCATTGCCCCGACATTCCTGGCGGAAATCCTCCTCGACGGTGTTCTCGTTTCCGGCCTGTACCGGCACCTGAAAAAGGTGGAACAGCACTCCTGGCTGGAATCGGCCATCCGCCGCACCTGGATTCCCGTCACGGTCACCGTCTGCATCTTTCTCATCCTGGGATTTGCATTCCACGCTTATGCCCCTGAGGCGAAGTCCATCGGCGAGGTGTGGAAGCATTATCAACAGACAAACACCCTTCATTCAACTGGAACTTGACATTCATGTCCTGTATGAGAAGGACACGGGACTGCAGATAGAAGGCAAACCTCCGCTTCATCCATTCTTCAGCACGCGAACGGGATACGGGCAAAAAGGAGCGGCCGATGGCGGATCTTCATTTCTCCCAGGAATTCACCGAGTCGCTGATGAATGCCGTCAGCGACGGCGTGACGGCCATCGACCGGGATCTGTGCATCATCTACCAGAATGCAATCATCCGGCGTCAATACGGATCCCGTATCGGCGAAAAATGCTTCGCCGCCTACTGCGGCCGCGTCGAGCCGTGCGAAGACTGCCTCATCCTCGACGTGCTGCAGGACGGCAGGCCGCGCAGCGGAGTGCGCGACATCCGGCTGCCGGATGGAAACGTCCTGATTGTTGAATTCAAGTCGCTTCCGCTGTCCGATGCGGACGGGAACATCATCGGCGCGGTGGAGGCGGTCAGGGACGTTACACAGCACGTCCGTCTCGCGGACGAGTTCAGCGCACTGCGGCGGGAGATGGTGCGCAGGGCGCAGTTCGAGAACATCGTCACCCAGTCCGGGAAGATGAAGGACGTTTTCCGGCTGATCGAGCGGGTGGCGGCAACGTCCAGCTCCGTCATGATCTATGGAGAGTCCGGGACCGGAAAGGAGCTGGTCGCGCGGGCGATCTTCGCCAATTCCAACCGCCGGGACAAGCCCTTCGTGTCCCTGAACTGCGGCGCCATTCCCGAGAACCTCCTGGAGTCCGAGCTGTTCGGCCACGTAAAGGGAGCCTTCACGGGCGCGGTCCGGGATCATGTCGGACTGATCGAGACGGCGGACCAGGGAACGCTGTTTCTCGACGAGGTTGCGGAATTGCGCGCTCCCCTGCAGGCAAAGCTCCTGCGGTTCCTGCAGGAGGGGGAAACACGGCGCGTGGGCGAAAACCGGGTCCGGAAGTTCAACGTGCGCATCATTGCGGCGACCAACCGCGACCTGGAGCAGGCGGTCCGCGACGGCGCCTTCCGGGAAGACCTCTTCTTCCGGCTGAACGTGATCCCCGTCATCCTCCCCCCTTTGCGGGAGCGCCCGGAAGATGTTCCCCTCCTTGCCAGCCACTTTCTGCAGCGTCTCTGCGATGAACACGGTCGTCAGGTAAATGGCATCGCACCGCAGGCGCTCAAGGCCCTGCTGGAATATCCGTGGCCGGGAAACGTGCGAGAGCTGGAAAACGCCGTGGAATACGCCATCCACCTGACCGAGGACGGTGAGTCGATCCGGGTTGCCCAGCTCCCGAAGAAGATAGCCGGAGGGCAAGGCGCAGCGGACGAAGTCCTGTTGCCCCTGTCGCTGGAAGGCTATACCAAGCACATGATCCTGTCCCTCCAGGCCGCTCACACCGAGGAGGAAATCGCTGCCACGCTGGGAATCAGCCGCAAGAATCTCTGGGAAAAACGAAAACGGCTGGGCGTCCCCCGCCCCACCCCTTCCCGCTGACCCCAACCTTCCCCGATCCTGTTACCAACCGTAACACCCTGCCCCGAACAATTTGTTACCAATCGTAACGCGCTTCGAATGATGCAGCGCGGCCCCCTTTTGCAGTTCCGTAAATAATTCAAGATTAACAATATGATGCAACGATGGCGGCCTTCTCCCGGAGCCATGCCGGGACATGGCACGGGAAGTGCTCTTTCCGGTCTCAAAGCAAACCGAGAGGAGGTCACGAGAAACATGGAAAAGACAGAGCGCGTCATGAGCGATGCAGAGAAAATTCTGGTCGCCCTGGGGGCGGCAATCGGCGGCGGTTGCGAGAAATGCGCGGAGAATCTGTTCAAGCTCGCCGAAGGACAGGGGATTGCCGCAGAGGAGCTGGCATCGGCATGCCGGATGGGATTCGAGGCCAAATCGGAAGCCATGCGAGCCATGAAGAACCGGCTGGCCGGGATGTTCAAAGCCGACGGGGAACCCGGTGAGGAAGGGCGGAATACGGACCTGCGGAAGTGTGCGGCCATGATTCGCGCCGCCGCGTTTGCCGCGGCAAACGCGGCCCCGGATGCCGCGGATGAAATGAAGCAGGCATTCAAACAGGGAGCGGACAAAGGGGATTTCAGGATGTGCCTGTCCATCGTCAGGACGATCCGCGAAAAGGCGGCGACATTCGCCGACCAGGACGTCCTGGAGAGGATGGAGGGCGCCATGTCCGAGGGACGGAAGACGGACAGGGAGGCAGTCGGCGCGTGCTGTGCAGACGGCCCCGCCTGTACGTGCAATTAAGGAGCGAGCCATGCATCAATCAAACGGAAAAGAAATGAGTGCCTGCTTTCCGGGATCCGGAGAACAGGAAGGTCGAGGGGAATGGTGCCGCCGAACCAGGCTGGGCATCCTGTTCATCATCATCGGGACGCTGTGGCTGATGGCACGGATCGGCTGGATTGACGGCAGCCTGTTTTTCCCGCTGACGATGATCATTGTCGGGCTGTGGATCTGCCTGACTTCCGAAATATCGAGAAGAAAGAAGCGATTACCTTGACAAACAAATAAAGAACGGTCCTTCAACCGTTGAGGAGGCAATATGATTTCGTCCCGCATGCCCTGGTGGAAAGGCACCCGCGGTGAATGGTATGTCGTCGGGCAGGCTGCCCTGTTCCTGCTGGTCGCGTTCGGTCCGAGACACGGATGGGCGCCGCCTGCCTGGCCGCATCCGTATGTGCAGGCCGGGCTCTTCCTGGGCGGCATTCTGCTGCTGGCCGGGTTCTTCCTGGTCGTGAGCGGCGCGCTGAAGCTGGGGAGAAACATCGCGGCCGTGCCATGCCCCAAGGAAGGCGCGACGCTGATCGTCGGCGGACCGTACTCTCTTGTGCGCCACCCCATGTATGGAGGCGCGATCATCATGGCCTTTGGATGGGCCTTCTTCATCCAGGGCTGCCTCACGTTTCTTTACGCCTTGATTCTGTTTGTGTTCCTCGATCTCAAGGCGCGGCGGGAAGAGCGGTGGCTGCAGGATACGTTCTGCGGCTACGAGGAATATCGGAAGCGTGTCAAGAAGCTGATTCCCTATGTGTATTGATATCCACCGATGAAGCGGATGTTCCCCCGGGACGAGTTTTTATGGACCATGCTTTTCATGCTTGACAACCACCCCACTATCATATAAATCAGCAGCGTCTGATTAATCTGATAGTTATCATATCCTGCAATCTGCGGGGGAGGTGGTTTCATGGCCAAGGCCAAGACCAATACGCATGCGGCCTGTTGCGCTTCCGAAGACAGGGAATCGAGCTGTTGCCAGATTGAATCGCTCATCAGCGTCGATGAGCGGGGCCAGATGGTTCTCCCGAAAGACATCCGCGACAGGGCAAACATCAAGGCCGGCGACAAGCTGGCCCTGATCAGCTTCCGGAAGGGCGGCGAGATCTGCTGCCTGACACTGATCAAGGCCGACAATCTGGCCGACCAGGTGAAGGGCTTCCTCGGCCCGGTGATGCGCGATGTCGTCTCCTGATAACCTGCTGTTATTCCTTGTCTGTCAGGAGACGGTTTTATGAAACTTCCTGGAGCCGATTCGTCCAATCCGCCCGTTTTTCTGCCAATGGCGTCGCCGCAGGCCTGCGCCCTGGCGGATGCGGATATCACTCTGCAGGCGCCCCCTTCTCTCAATCAGTCTTTTGTGATCGGTAACGTCGAGGTTCCCGTGGGAAAGATTCCCCAGGTCTCATCGCTTCTGACCCGGCACGATCGTTGGGGCTCGATCAAGGCGCGCTGGGGCGTGGGCAGGATGGACTATGCCATCGATCCGGGCCTGTATGCGCTCGGATCACCCGACCAGGGATCTCCCGTACTCGTCACGGCCAACTACAAGATGAGCTTCGACCGCCTGCGGGAGGCCCTGCCGGGACGGGACCTCTGGATCCTCGTCCTCGACACGGAGGGCATCAACGTCTGGTGCGCCGCCGGCAAGGGCACCTTCGGGACGGGGGAACTGGTCCGCCGCATCAAGGCGAGCGGCCTGGCCGATTGCGTCAGGCACCGCGACCTGATCCTGCCTCAACTGGGCGCTCCGGGCATCTCCGCCCACCTGGTCCGGAAGCTGTCCGGGTTCAAGGTCCACTACGGCCCGATTCTCGCCCGGGACATTCCCGACTATCTCGACGCCGGCATGAAAGCAACGCCCGGGATGCGGCGAAGAACGTTCCCGCTTCTGGAGCGCTCCGTGCTCATTCCCATCGAGCTGCTCGCGGCGATGAAGCCCGCGGCCGCGATCATCCCCGTCCTGCTGTTGATCAGCGCGCTCGGCGGGAACGGGTCTTTCCTGCAGAACATGCTTCACGACGGAATCTTTTCGCTGACGGCTTTCCTGCTGGCGATCCTTTCCGGTGCAATCCTGAGCCCGCTCCTTCTCCCCTTTCTCCCCGGGCGCGCCTTTGCAACGAAGGGATTTTCCATCGGCCTCGCAACGGCGATGATCTTTCTTTATGCATGGGGATTGGACCTGGAGAGTTGGCGGGACATTTTGTTCGGAGGGTCCTGGCTGCTCATGATCCCGGCGGTTTCGGCCTTCCTGGCGATGAACTTCACCGGGGCCTCCACCTACACGTCTCTCTCCGGGGTGAAGCGGGAGATGCGCTGGGCCTTGCCGGTGGAAATCGGCGCCGGCGTTTCCGGCTTTGCCGTTCTGCTGATTTCACGCTGGTTCTGAGGATATCACGATGAGTATGATCTATCTGAAAAACGTGGTGACGCTGGAAGTCGATCGGGAAAAGTGCACGGGCTGCGGCGTTTGCCTGGAGGTTTGCCCGCACGAGGTCCTTGAACTCCGCGAAAAGCGCGTCCACATCCGGAATCGCGATGCCTGCATGGAGTGCGGCGCCTGCAGCCGGAATTGCCCCGCCGGCGCAGTGTTCGTCGAGGCAGGCGTCGGATGCGCCGCCGCCTTGATCAATGGGATGCTCAACCGGTCGGGCTCTTCCTGCTGCTGCAGCATCGATCCGAAGAACGCGTCCTCGGGCAGGTTCAAGGTGGATTGCTGCTGATCGCAGCGGACCTCCGCCGCGATCAGCTTTTTCGTTTGTTCATCCGGGTTCGTCCCCAACCCTCCTCGGCATCATATCCATCCAGACGCGTGTCCGCTCAAAAGAGATGAGCAGGGAGGGAATGGTCCCGCAGAAACCAATCAGGGCTTCAGTTTCGCGTACAGTCCCGACAGTTTTGTCCGGTAAGCCGAGCGAATCGCCTCCTCATCCTCCGCAAGAGGCTTCACCGGGACGAGATTCATGACTTCCGCCGGCGAGAGTCCCGAATCAAAAAGGGTCTTCGCCGCCCCCTTCACCATCTTGTTCAGGGCCCGGGAAGCCTGCTTCGGAGAGAGGCCAAAGGATTCTCCGAGTTCCCGGAGCTCCTGCAACTGGAACCACAGGTAGGTGGGTCCCATGGCCGACAGGACGGCATAGGCCTCCAGGGTCCCCTCCTCCACCTCCGGGCAGTCGCCCAGGGTCTCGAAGGTTTTCCGCAGTCCCTTCTTTTCGTCTTCGTCAAAAACGGATGCGAAGGCGACGGGGTTGAATCCCTTGTTGACGATCGACGGCGCATTGGGGATCATCCGGACGATCCGTGTAAAGCCCCCGAGACCGTTTGACAGCTGGGCGATGGTCAGCTTCGGCGCCAGGGAGATCACGATGGAATCTCTGCCCAGCATGGGCCGGATTTCGCCCAGGATGCCCATGATTGCCGGCGGATGAAGGGCAATGAAGACAAGATCCTCCTTTGCGGGCCGTTTCGGGTCCGCCCCTGCCGTTTCGATCCCGGGGAAACGGGCCTTCAGCGCCCGTAGAATCTCTTCGCCGGCATCGCTGACAATGACCCTCTCCGGCATCCTGTCCTTTCGTTCCAAGCCCTCCAGAATGATCCGAACGATCCGCCCGCCGCCGATGAAACCCATGGACCCATTCTTCTTTTTCATAGTTTTTCTCCTGTTGTCCTTTTTATTCGTTCATCCATAAAAGTCTGATGCATGATTCGACAGTGAATCGACCCTGCTCATTAATAGTCAGTAGCAATGTCCAAATCGTCAACCGGAACCTCCCCTTTCACAAAACCTTCCGGTCGATTTGTCCGATGAAAAATTTATGGTGTTTCGGTTTCTCGAACCCCTGCCTGACGCCTTGGTTTTCCCTGACCCAATGATTGTGGTCGCCGTCGAGAACAGCCACACGTTTTTCACACCCCCATACGCATGCATAGGCGACATAGGTCATGCAGACCCTCTCCTGCGGGGTGTCGGTCTTGCCGATACGGTCTCAATTGCCGACGCACGATAACATGAAACGACATCCCCAGGAATTTACTTTCCGACCGTACCGCTACCCAGCCGCTGCCTCAGCAGAGCCAGGCCATCCCGAATCTCTTTCCCCCCTGAATATTCGAGGACTTCCGTCTCGGAATACTTGATCACAACGGTAGGCGTCCCTGTCGCCTTGAACTTCCGGATGATCTGGTTGAACTGGTCGAGGACCGGCTTCGGGTTGTACGGGCTCAGCGCAATCCCTTGGCTCTTCAGTGCTTTTTCCACTTCCGGCTCGAGCACCACGTTTCGAGAGGCCAGCGAGAAAAGCACGTTCCGGGCCTTCAGTGCCCCCTGGAACCCGCCGCCGGCGTGAACTGCGTAGAGAAAATACTTCACATACAGCGGAGTATTCTTGTAGATCGGCATGTCCACAAAGGCAATCCTGACACCGCCTGTCGCCATGACGGCCTTGAGTCCGGCCTCCAGATCGTTCTCGATACCCCGGCAGGGCGGGCAGAAGTAGTCCGTGAAGACATAAACCTCGTAACGGCCGTTTCCATAAGCGGGAAACGTCCCCGCGTCCTGTCCATAGGCAGGAGTCGCGGATCCGGAAAAGGTCAGGGTCACGAACAGGTAGCCCAGAAGCGCAAAGGCAAGAAGAGGCAGGCGGATCCTCCCCGACGGAGGTACGGGAAATTCTCCGAGGGAATACAGGATCGCATTCATGAAACCCGTCCGGACCCGGGGCGAAACGCCATAGTTGATCGCGAAGGCCACGGCCACGATGCCACCGAAGGCGAGGCAGAAGGGGCAGAAAACGTCCTCCTTGAACTGGAAGGCAATCAGGAATGCCTCCACGCCGAGGCCACCGGCCAGGAGAGCACGGACCAGCGGCGTCTGCCGGATGAGGGAGCAGATGATGACCGCCGCCATGAAGGCGATGCCGATCCATTTGAGATCGATGCCCCAGATATCCCCCTTCAGATAGCTGCAACTTGTATCGCAAACGGTGTAAAAAACCATCAGGGCGATTCCCGCCGCAGCCAGGATCAGTGTGATTGGATTTCTGTATTTCCCGATGAGTTTCACATGAATGAACCCTCCTCGCCACAGCCTGCTTGAATGAGTCAAATCACCCAGATTTCTTTTACTCATGGCTCAGCAACTCCTCGAAACCCTCCACGGCCGTGGCGAAGATCGTCGATGCCCTGGCCTGCCGCGCAACCATGATAGCCTCGGCGATTTCCTCCTTTGAAACGCCTGCCTTCGCGGCCCCCTTCATGAAGACCGTCGTGCACATCGTGCTCTCCACGGCGGCGGCAACGGCAATCATGATGAGATGCTTGTACTTCGGAGGAATAAGGGGCTGCTCCATGATAAACTTCCTGCCCCGGGCCTGTTCGAAGACGAATCCCGGGGTGATCGATCCCAATACGCGCATTGGACGGGGATCTCCTCCGCTCATATCTTCCATCTGCCTGAGAAGTTCTTCCAGGGTCGGCTGATTGCTTTCCATGCTTTATCCTCCTGATTCGTTTATTTATTCGATTGAAGTAAGTACATTTGCAGAATCTCCATTGCGTCTCCCATCTGGTTATCCAGCACGTGGATCCCCTGCTTCTCCAGCCAGTTCTTTGTTGTCTCATCGATCCCACCGCAAAGCAGGGTCTCCGGCCCCAGGGCGAGCAGTCGCGTCTTCCTGGTCACCGCCGTCATATTTCCAAGGGAGATGCGCCAGGAGGAACAAATCGAGCCGGCATCAATCTGGACCAATAGAAGCTCCCGCGCCGTAAAAAAATGGGGAGAAACCCGGTTCTCGTAAAGCGGGATGGCCACCTTCAATGGAAATTCGCCTCCTGAGGTTTCAGCACCCACATTCTGATTTAAGGGAGCAAGGGGTATGCCATAGAATTTACACTCCAAGACGATCGGGTGGCATTTCCGATTCCACAACACATGACGCTTCCATTCGCAAACGTTGAAGGAATCGGTTTACAATACAAACGGTTAAATACATTCTATGAAAGCACTTTCGTTGAGTTGAAAGATCTTGAGAAGAAACGCGAAGCTGCTCGTGACGGGCGAGTGCGACGAACGTTTCACATCTGAAACTGTTTCGCGCAGAGCGTTAACATGTGAAACGGGCATAGGATTCTTCAGAAGGATAAATTATAGTTGACATCCTCAACCAGTTCTGTCAAAAGCCTCCCGATAAAAGACTTGTTTGCCAACACATCCTTATGTGCCGGAGGCCCCATGATTGCCGATCAATCAAAGAAAATATTCAGCATGATCCAACAGTTGTCCTATCAATGGGGAAGGCGGCGCCGGGATGGAACGTGTTGCGAGAACCTGTCTCTCAATGAATTTCAAGCCCTCCGGACTGCGCTTTTCCACAGGGAATGCACCGTTCAGGAAATCGCCAGAGGTGCGGAAGTGACCAAGAGTGGCGCCACCCGCCTGATCAACAGGCTGGAAGAAAAAGGCCTGGTAAGGCGCGAAGAGGATCCCAAAGACGGGCGCATCTGCTGCGTGATGTTGACGGATCAGGGAGCATCGATGCTGAACCGGATCGAGAATCAACTCCTGACTGATTTTCAATCCGTTCTGGAGACGATGGATCCGGCCATGATGGAAATCCTGATCATCAGCCTGGGCTCCCTTCTCCAGGCATCACAGCAGCATCTCGGCAAACCAAGTACCGCAGATCAAGTGAAGAAAACGTCCAACAGTGATAATTGACGAATGCAACCATTTACCCTCTTCCGGATTCCGGCAAACCGATTCGGTCGATGGGTTTCAACCGTTTGACTGAAACTGGAGATCAGAGCGAGATGCCGGACGTAAACAATATGATGGACGCCTTACGATTTTTCGTTGTCATTTCTTTTGAACTCATTCTCATTTTTGTCGCAGTCTCATTTTTCATCGGTCTGCTGATGGAATACCTCCCGCCGAACCGTATCCGGGATTTTCTTTCCAACCGGCTGGCCTGGATGCAGTATATCCTTGGTGCGTTACTGGGTGCCGCTACCCCCTTCTGCTCCTGCTCCACGGTCCCCATCACAGCCGGACTGCTCCGGAGCGGGGTTCCCTTCGGACCGACGATGGCATTTCTCTTTTCCTCGCCGGTTCTGAATCCAGTTATCATCGCTCTTCTCCTTTCCCTGTTCGGGTATCGGACAACGCTTATTTATTCAGCGGTTACCTTTTTCGGTGCAATGGCAGCAGCTGTAATCCTGTCGAGGCTGGGGATGGAAACGCAGGTCAAACCGCTGGTGAATCTGCAGGAAGGCTGCTGTTCCAAAAATCCGTCACCTGCCCCGTCGCCACAGGTCCAATCGGCATCCCTCTGTTGCATTACGGAAAGGAGCGAACCACCAATCCTGCAGGTCTTTCCTTCGGCACCAATAGCCGGCGGTTGTTGCGCAGCTCCGGGTAAGCAGGGCAACGAATTTCCTTTCGTCGGTGCCGCCAGCCCGAATGGCGAAAGCACAATGAACGCCATGCCTGTTCCATTCACCGAAAGGCTGAAACGGGCCTTCCGTTCGGCAGTCGACACGTTCAAGGGGGTTTTCTGGTACCTGATGCTGGGCGCGGCCATCGGTGCCTTCATCTACGGCTTTTTCCCACAGGATCTGGTCGTTCGCCTCGCCGGTCCGGACAATCCCTGGTCGATCCCCATCGCGGCACTCGCCGGTGTGCCCATGTACATTCGTGCAGAGACCGTCATTCCCATCAGTGCGGCGCTTGTTGGGAAAGGAATGGGAGTCGGCACCGTGCTCGCCCTCATCATCGGAGGCGCCGGGGCAAGCATCCCGGAAATGATCATTCTTGGCTCCATGTTCCGTGCCAAGCTGATTGTCGCCTTCGTGCTGAATGTTTTCCTGGTGGCAATCGCGGGGGGGTATCTCGTGAACGCTCTTATCTATTGATCGCAGATGACCATCGGATAAAACCATTGTGAAAATTGCGGGAGGGGATGTCAGAGGTCATGAGAGGCCCAGTTTCCTTGCCTTTCGCCAGAACGTAGTGCGGCTCATGCCCAATTCCTGCGCGGCTTCCTTCCGGTTGCCCCCGTGCTTCTCCAAAACCTGGCGTATGGCCCGAATTTCCGCTTTTTGAATAGCGTTCTCCGCTGCGACAGAGGTCATCCCTTCCTGGCGGCCGGTCTTCTCCAGGAAGTCGTAAGGCAAGTGCTTCTCTTCCAGCAGGGAGCCCCGGCACAGGACGTAGGCGTGTTCGAGAATGTTCTCCAACTCGCGGATGTTCCCCGGGAACGGATAGTTCAGGAGACGAGCCATGACGACTTCGGACACACCGACGACCTGCCGGCCCTTGAGAGCATTGAGCCGCTCAAGGATGTGCTCCACCAGGAGGGGAATGTCTTCCCTCCGCTCGGCAAGGGCGGGAAGCTCGATCCGGATGATGTTCAGGCGGTAGAAGAGATCCTCACGGAACAGGCTGTCACGGACCATGACGTTTATGTCGCGGTGGGTGGCCGCAATGATCCGTACATCGACCTTGACAGACCCGACACTGCCAAGGGGGATAAAGGTTTTGTCTTCCAGCACCCGCAGCAGCTTGACCTGAAGAGCCGGCGAGGTGTCGCCGATCTCGTCGAGAAAGATTGTTCCCCCGTCGGCCAGGGCGAAACGCCCGGGCTTGTCTTTCCGGGCATCCGTGAAGGCTCCCCGGACGTATCCGAAGAGTTCCGATTCCAGGAGCGTATCGGGAATGGCACCGCAATTGACCTTTATAAACGGCTTGTCTCTGCGGAGACTCTGATCGTGGACTGCCCGCGCCAGGAGGCCTTTCCCGGACCCGCTGGGACCCTGGATCAACAGATTGCTTTCGCTCTCGGCCACGTCGGGCAGGATGTCGAATATCTCCAGCATCCGCGGGTTCTTGCTGATCATGTCCCCCAGACTGTAGCGGTTGCCAACGGCCTTGCGGAGGGTCTCGATCACTGACAGGTCCCGGAAGATCTCCATTGCTCCGACAGCCGCGCCGCTACGATTCCGAATGAGGGCCGTCGTTGCGCTGACGGGTATTTCCCGGCCACCTTTTGTGATGATGACAGCGGGATGGTCGTAGACGGGCTCGCCGGTCTTTAAAGTCCGCTCCAGAGGGCAGTTGGTCTGGCAGGTGCTGGAGCGCAGGATGTCGAAACAATGCTGGTTCACCGCTTCTTGAAAGGTAAAACCCGTAATCTTTTCGGCAGCCCGGTTGAAGAAGGTATTGATCCGTCGATTCATATCCACCGTCAGGACGCCATCGGTCATGTTTTCCAGGATGTCGCAGCAGGGCAGATCCTCGCTTCTGCATAGGCAGGGATCCTTGCTTGTGGATAATGTTTTGCTGGTCATAATCGATCCGGCCGGTTCCTCCTCATGCGGGGATGCAGTCCGGACATCGGGCTCCCTATGTCGGCTCCTTTTTTTCATGGTCTTGATCTTTTTTCCCCAAGGCCGCCAGGGCCTTTTTCCCGCGGGAAGTCGGGATCGCCTTCTGTCCCAGGAATTCCAAATGTTCAACAACCGCCGGCAGGTACTGTCCCGGGAAGCCCACAACTGCTTCTTCCGGACCGATGTCCGTTGCGTCCCGGCAACCATAGCACCCATACCCGAAATTGAAGCGTTTTTCCAGGTAAGGGAGAACCGCCGCATCCACGCAGGTCGCCTGGAGGACCGCCGTTGAGCCGCGGAGGCGCTCTCCTCCGGTGGCATGCAGGCAGGCCAGCCCGATCCACATCAACTTTTCCACCTCGTCCTCGACAATGAGGACGTCCGGTTCGAGGGATGTCCGGTCGAGGGGAAAGAGGTGCAATCCCCCGATCTCGCCGGTTTTCAGACGGGGCATGGCCTCGAACATCCGCTTCTCTACGGAGGGGTCGGAGACGATGCCGAAACCGACCAGCCCCTTGCCCGTTTTCAGGCCCTCCGGAAGGGGACGGAATCCAAAAGCCGCCGCCGCGGCCGGGCAGGAGAGCCCGTCGCCATTCAGGACTACCGACTCCCCGTGCCGGGCCAGCATCAGAGCCTGGCAGAAGCGGTTGATGGGTGGCTGGTCGCGGATTGTTTCGAGGTTTCAATTGCAGTGGTTGCAGTGCTCCATTTCCCCGGCCGAAAAAGGCAGGATCTGGAGCGTCGTGTGGTTGATCCCGTGCTTGTGAACAAGGATTTCCTGTGCCGAGCGGATGACCTCCCCGCTGTCGGCAGCCCCCTCCGCCATCCGGATATGGGCGGAGAGAAGCCGATGATCCGCCCCCGTCTGCCAGATGTGAAGGTCCTTGACCTCTGCGACGCCTGGTAAGGCAAGCAGGTCGTTCCGGACCTCCGTAAAGTTGATGTCCGGCGGCACGGCGTCCAGCAGAGAATTCACGGTCTGCCGGACGATGCCGTAGATCTCTCGAGCGATGAACACACTGATCCCGATCGATAGGAGCGGATCGACGATGTGCCAGCCGAAGAAGAAGATCAGGAGGGCTCCGACGATCACTCCGAGGGAAAACAAGGCGTCCTGCAGGGAATGAAGCCAGGCGCTCTTCAGGTTGACATTTCGCCCGGAGATTTTTTGCAGCAACAGGGTGGCCGCCCCATTCCCGGCAAAAGCGACTACGGCAACCCAGAGCATCTCGCTGCCGGGAATCGGCGTCGGCGCCAGGAGCCGTCCGAGCGCTTCCCAGAGGATGAAGGCGATGGCCACGGATAAAACGATGCTGTTCACGAAGGCGGCGATGAAGCCGATCTTCCGGTAGCCGAAGGTCTTCCGCTCATTCGGAGGGCGCAGGGAGACCTTCTCCGCTCCGTAGCTCAGCCCCATGGCGGCGATGTCGCTGAGGTTGTGGACAGCGTCGGAGATCAGGGCCATGCTCTGAATGAGAAGGCCGAACACCAGTTCGAAAACCACGATCCCGCCGTTGATGAGAATGGCGAAAACGAGGTTTTTCAGTGAAGCCGGTTTTGCATGATCATGGTCGTGTCCCATGTTTACCCCTTCTTGATGCGTGCATCGACTCAGAAGGAATACCCCGCCCGGAATTCGATCCGGTAATCGTTCTGTTTTTCACCGTACTCCGAATCTCTCCCGCCGACGATCCATCCCACCCGGAAGCGCAGATCCAGGTTGGTGATCCCCGTGTACTGCAACTCGGGCGTCAGGGCATAACTCCGGTCGTTCAGATTCATCATCCAGGTCAGGGCGGGTGTAAAATAAAGGATGTCGAGCGGCTCCTTCTGGCTCAAGCGGACATACAGATAGTCCTTCCCGGGACTGAATCTTCCATAACCGCCGTCCGCCATGTTCTGGGCGCTGATCAGAGGGGCGGCGTTTCCCGTCGCCTTGTACGCATTGTACCCCCGGTTGATGAATGCATAGAAGTTCTTCAACTCGTCGGTGCCGTACCCTGTCCCGTTGTGGTAGTATTCCACAATCGTTGTCAGGTCGAAGTTCGTCAGATATCGAAGTCCGATGAGGTAACTGGTCACATCGTCCTGGATCATGCGAGAACTGCCATTGACATCCAGAACATTCTTCTGGCTGTTCCGGATATATGCGGCTTCCCCGTGGATTTCGAAATTCGTTGTGATGTTCCGGGAAAAATCGACCCCCCATCGGGCGGTCTTGCTCGCCCCCGTGAGGAAGATCAGATCGATGTCCGTGTCGAAGAAGAGGAGATACAGGCGGCCGGCGAAGTTCGTCGTATTGCCGTCCCCGAAGCTGTCGTTGATGTGGTCGTACACCGGGAGAATCACCGGCGTGAGGGAGATGGTCTTCAGCGGGCCGTCGAAGCTCTTGATCCAGTCCATCGACGCCACGATATAACCCTCTTGGGCGACTTCCGGATCGTCCGGGTTCTTCGGTCGATCCACAAAGGCAACGGGATTCCAGGCATAGCCCTTGCCCCATTTCAGCGTCTTTTTGCCCACGGTGACCGTCCAGGAAGAGGATGGCTTCAGGGAACCGTAAGCCTCGTAGAAGGCCGACCGCTCCGTGCCGCCGGAATCGCCGTACTGGAAGTCGGTATTGGTCTTGACGTACAGGCGGAAGGACTCCTTCTCGAAGCTTCCCTCGAGCTGCAGCTTCGCATTCAGCTCGGACGTCGTCTCGCCGGGAGAGTCCCTGTAAAAGCGCAGCTTATAGAAGGCCGCGTCCCGGTCGAGGCCATAGAAGACCGGCTTCAGCTCCAGGTATCCGCCGAAATGCCAGGGCTTCTTTTCAATCTCGGAGACATCGAAGGTGTACTGCTCCTCGGCCTTCGCCCCGACAGCCAGGATCACCGAGAAAATGAGAATCAATGTCAAGCATACGTACTTCATTTATCGCAAGGATTCGAGATTGGGCATGAAGGTGAGGGTGAAGACCTCGTCCTTGAACGTCCTCTTCTTCATTTTGGCGAAAATCATGACGGATTTGTATCCCTTATACAGAGGGCTGTCCGTCTCGATGACCGCCGGCCGGACCATTCCACCGCCGAAATCCTTGATGTCCTTGAAATAGATGGTCTTGATCAGCATCCCCGCCTCCGTCAGGCACTCGATCTTGACGGGCAGGGCCTTTCCCTTGCTCACCCACATTTTCAAGCGGTCGTAAGCTACGGTCTTGTTTTTCGCTTTCAGGTGGAGCAGAGTCTGCTCCCCGGAATCCTCCATTTTCTCAACATCGTATTCCGTTGCATAATCCAGTGACAGGATGTCGGCATTGTTGAACACGCCGCCGACCACGGACTGAAGGCTTGTGATCCGGATCGGTTTCCCCACGTTGGGAATATAGAGCCACATGTTCTCACCGAGGCGCAGGGTGCTGCGGCCCTTGTCGCTGGCCGGAGCGAGAAACAGGGCCGCCACCTTGTCCTGGCCCTTCTTGAGGGAAAAGAGGGTGAATTCCTTCTTTCGCCCGTTCGGCTCGATGTTGATCAACTTCCGGTAGGTTTCGTAAGATTCGGGGCTGAGATTCCGGTCCACCTGGCGCAGCAGCTGCGGGCCGTCCAGGGCGAGGGCCGGAGACGCCAGTGAAAGCATCAGGAAAACGATCAGAGCGGGTCTGTACATGGGGCACCTCCTCATTTATACGTGTCGCAGAGCCTCGATGGGCTCCATACGGGACGCCTTGAAAGCCGGTTGGAGACTGGCCAGCACGGCGACAACAATGACGATGACGGAAATGACCAGGAGATCCGACGGTTGAATCGAGGCCGACAGGAGGAGCCCCTTCTGCTGGCCGAAGTCAAAACGGATTCCGATCAGATTGACGACCAGCACGATAGCAACACCAATGAGATTACCAATAAAGGCTCCCAAGACACCCAGGCAAAAACCTTCCATGACGAACATGGAGAGGATCCTGCCCGGCAGGGTGCCGATGGCGGCGATGGTCCCGATTTCCCGGATCCGCTCGTAGACGGCCATGATCATGACGTTCATGATGCTGATGAGAACGATGGCGATGAGCATGATCTTGATGAAGAAAGTCATCACATCGATCATCCGGGCGATGTTGAAGAAGGGCGAGAGCTGCTCCCAGGAGTGGACCTCGAACAGAGGGCGTCCCTCCTTGTTGGACTCTCCGGCAAGCTGCCCCTCCAGATGACGGACAGCGGCGGGAAGACGGCTGAAATCCTTCAACCTCACAGCTATTTCGCTGACCTCCACCTCGGGCATGCGGAGGACCTCGGCGGCGTCCTCGATATGGAGATATCCGTCCCGGCCGCCTGGGCCGGTGGCGCTCTCCAGGATGCCGGACACGACGAATTGCTTGCCGTTGACGGAGCCGTCCACGTTGGTTGCTACAACGACGACAGGGTCCCCCACCTTGACCTTCAATCCCCGGGCCAGAAGCTCAGGAATCATGATCTCGCCCCGGCTCAGCGTCTTCCTGCCCTCGGTGACGCGGGACGTCAGCAGGGGCACGGTTTGGAATTCCCGATCCGGGTAAATGCCGTTCAGGCGGATGTTCGTTGTCTCGGTAAAGTTGCTGAACATCCCGCCGAACTTGAGGCGGGGCGAAAATGCCGCGATCTCCGGCGTCGCGCCGAGAACATCCGAGATCTTCTGATACGCTTTCGGCTTGAAGTTCAGGTTCAGTGGCAGGCTGTCGATGGAGGCAACGTATCCCTTTCGGTGGACCTGGATGTGCCCCAGCATGGAGTCGGTGATCTGGCCGATCATCATGGTCTTGAACGAACCGGTGATGGAGGTGAACACCAGGACGAAGACGACACCGATGGTGATCAGCGAGGCCGTCAGCAGGGTCCTCCGTTTGTACCGCAGGAGATTGCGTACGGCGATTTTGAAGAGATTACTCATGGTTCGCGCCCCCTTTCACCTCTTTCGCGGCGAGGCGCCCGTCCTCCAGCCGGAAAATGACTTCCGCTTCTCCCACGATCTTCGTGTCGTGGGTGGAGAAGATGAACGTGGTTCCCAGGTCGTCCCGCATTTTCTTCATCAATTCGATGACGGCGTAAGCCGTGGCGGAATCAAGGTTAGCCGTCGGCTCGTCCGCCAGGACCAGTTCCGGGTTCGTCACCAGCGCCCTCGCGATGGCCACCCGCTGCTTCTGGCCGCCGGAGATCTGGTCGGGATACTTGTCCGCCTGGTCCGCCATGCCGACCGCCGCGAGAAGCCTTTCGATCCTGCTCTTTCTCTCCGCCGCTGGAACATTCTGGACCATCAGGAGGGGGTATTCGATGTTCTCGTGGACCGTCAGCACCTGGATCAGATTGAAGTCCTGAAAGATGAACCCGAGATGACGCCCCCGGAAGGCCGCGCTCTCCTTGCGGTCCAGCCGGGCGATGTCCGTGTCGGCCACCGTCAGGGTTCCCGCCGACGGCTTGTCGAGGCAGCCGATGAGGTTCAGGAGCGTTGTCTTGCCGCTCCCGGAAGGCCCGACGAAAGAGACAAAAGAGGCCTGCTCGATCTCGAACGTCACGCCCTGAAGAGCATGAACGACCACGTCTCCTGCCTGGTAATCTTTTTGAATCCGATCTGAAACGATCAAAGGCATGGCTCCTCCACCCTTTCTTCTTGTGACAGGCTGCGCCCAACTCCGGCACTGGAACGTGATGCCCGCCTCACTTAAACCTTGATGAATTCACGAAGCTTGTCCTTCCCCGGCAGCCACTTTCCCCGATGGACGATTTCACCGTTCACTTTCAGCACCGGCGTGAAGGGGATGTGTTTCAGAACCGCCATGAGGTCCGTGACATGAACAATCTCGGCCTCCATCCCCTGCTCCGCAACCACCTCCCGGACCCTCTTGTGAAGTTTCCTGCAGAACGGGCATCCCGGCCCGATCACCTCGATCATCATTTTGTGGGGCTCGTTTTCCATCATCATCCCGTTGCATCCCGATCGATCTCCGATCAAAATTCAGGGTAGTCACGGCGTCTCTAAGTGCGATGCATATTTTCCGGCTCTGGCCAACGTTCTTTGAGGCATGGATTCATTTGCTCCGTTCTCTTTGCCTGCTTGAACAGATCCCGCCGGCTTCGCTCGAAAAGCGATCGTCCGCGCAGGCAAGACGTTGCAGTTTGAGAGATTCCCCTTTCGATTCTATCACCGGAACCCCCCGGCCTTCAAAAAGCGACTGCCCGATGGCAATCGGAATCCCGAAGTTTCCGCCTTGGAATGCTTCGAGGTAAGCAGCATTGACACCCAGCACGCGCCCGCTCATGTCCAGAAGAGGACCACCGCTTCCGCCGCCGACGGTCCGGGCGTCATAGACCAGAACGTGGGGATATGCCTCCCACAGAAAGCCGCTGGTGGTCGTTGGATTCAGCAGACCGCGTGTGGATAATTCCTCGGCTGTCGCATAACTGCACGGTTCATCGTCGTCTTGGGCATGATCGGATTCATCCAGCTTGGCCAGAACGGCATCGAGGCCCGTTGGAAAACCGACGAGAAGAATGGCCTGGGCCTCCCGGATCGTTTCACTCTCAGGAAACATTGTCAACGGTCGGGTTTCGGGTTTCCAGTTTACCGTTCTAAGCGTGGCAATGTCGTATTTTTCGTCATAGGATACGGCCTCGACCGGCACTCCCTCGCCCTTTTCCTGGAAGAATGCCCGCAGGATGAGAAAGGCCGGCTTCAGGCCCGCCCGGATCAGGGCCTCATCTTTTTTCTCTTCCCACCAGGGCTGCGCCACGTGCCGGTTGCTCAGAAGCAATCCATCCGGTCCTGCGAGAAAAGCTGTTCCGCAATAATTGGTATACACAACCGGTCCCGTTCCCTTGATGTCGACGAGCGGTACACCCTGGGGATCGGCAATCGGCCGGCCGGATTCATTCAAAACCTGCCGGAGGGGATGTCCCCCGGAATCGACAAACGTGTATGCACCCCATACGAACACCACGGCATCCCGGGCCTTCGACAGAGCTATTCCTCGCTTCGTCTGCCTTGATTCCATAACGGCCAGACGCTTTTCCAGACTTTCTATCTTCCGGTTCATCGCCTTCATGGACCCGTCCAGGTTTATGAGGGATGCACATCCAACAAATAAACCGCAGAGCAGGATCGAAAGTCCAAGCAGGCCCAGGCGACTCTCCCGGCCTCTCATTTTGGCCCCCCTTCTCTACCCCCCCGTTTCATTTTTCCACTCCAGAGTGGTGAGCCGCTATCATCCCGCAGTTGGATCCGCTCACCGGTTTTCTCGATGGAAATAGAAGCTGCAACGAGGTAAACCTTGCCCTGCCTGTCCAGCATGCGGGAGCCTTGGATATGTACACCATCCCCCCGCTGGACCCGGAAACCCAATTTTTTTAAATACCACTGCGGTCCGAGCATGACCGTGTATTGTTCGTTTTCTGCCTGCAATGACAGCGAAACAGGACCGCTCCTCTCCTGAGAAGCAATCTCCGTCACGGTCCCTTTGACAGAGAGGACGGTCTGAGGATCGTATCCCGAATCGATCTTCGAACCCCACCACCAACCCTGGGCCTGCAGACACGCTGGAAGGGAAAGCAGAAGAATGGCAAATGCCACGACGGCAAGGACTCCCGATCCGTAACCCGGATGCCGGAAGAATGTCCGGTTTCTTCCACGAGAGGACAATCTGTATTCGGAAACGGATTTTGCGCTGACAGGCATCATGCATTCCCTCTTGAAATGAATTCTTGAAATCACAGGAATGTAGGGAAGGGTCTTTCTCTGGGAGAGTAACCCTTCCCTTGTCAAGACGTTACCTTCTCCGTCCCCAGCCGGCCCAGACGGGCACACCGGAGGCGTCCCTCAGGACAAGGACGGCCTCGCCCTTCTTCACCTCCGCGGCCAGGAACGCCGGCTTTCCGTTGAAGGTCGTCCGCACGCCCTTGATCTCCACTTTGTCTCCAGCGGCAAAGGCCTTGTCGAGGCGCTCGATGTACCAGCCCGGCCCCAGGTGAACGGGAATCGTCTCCTTGTCCGTCTTGACCATCAGGGCGATTCCGTAATCCATCCGCCGCATGGGAACGGTCTTGTCAATGCTCACCACCTCGCCGGCCAGTGTTTCCACGGCTGCAGCATTGTACATCTGATTGTAGGGATTCCCCGGCCCCCAGCCGCCGCTTCCCCGCCAGCCCCGCCAGGGCGCGGCCGAAACGACGGTTGCCGTCACCAGAAACGCCACGACCACGATCAAACCCACCCATCTTTTCGTATTCATACGTCCTCTCCTTTCGTTTTCAAGGCACTCATCCGGCCCTCCGGTGACAGGGCTCAACGCCCCATCATCCCCCTGCCGCGGCCCATTCCGCCCGGACCTCCCCTGCCCATGCCGCGACGGACTCGCTGGACGATCTCCGAATCCATCGCCACAGCTCGCTGCTCCGGTGTCAGGATCCCGAAAGCCTCCCGGAGATACAATTGCTCGTTTTCTCTGATCCGGTCCCACAGGAGACGCACCTCCTGCTGGACGATGCGGATCCGTTCCCAGTCGGGAGATGTCTCCAGCCAGAGTCTCCTCAATTCCCGGCTTCTGTCTTCGAGGGTATTCTGCATGGGCCTGATGTCCCGCAAGTGGGTTTCCCGCAGGACCGTGAGGTCCTCCCTTTGCCTGGGCATCAGATCCAGCCTTGGTATTTCCGTGAGATCCGGTGCCGCGTAGGAACCTGGACCGAACCTGCCCCTGGGGCTGCCATCCCTGCCTTCCGCCGGCGAAAAATCGGCCAGGAAGGCGGCAACCAGAATCATAATGATGAAGATGCCTGTTCTTTTCATGAACTCCCCTCTCGTGGATAATGCAGCAATAACCGGACCAGGGAGAAGAGAACCATATAGCAGGGGAATGAGCCGTATTTATTGGTTTATTCATTCGTGACAGGATTAGCGATCAATCAAATCCGGATACCTTGTATCCACCCAGGGGTGATCCTGCATACAAGGTATCCGGTTCACATCGGGGTCAGTGGAACTCCCCCTGCACCCACCCCCGGATCGCATCCCGGACAGACCGGAAACCCGCCAGGATCTCCTCCTCCGTCCCCTTGAGGAGGGACGGGTCCGGAAAACTCTGGTGACGCTTGCGACCGCCACCCAGGAAAACCGGGCAGGATTCCCTGGCGGAATCGCAGACCGTGACCACATCGTCAAAGGTCATATCCCGGAATTCATCCACGCTCTTGGAACGGTGACCGTGGAGATCGATCCCGGCCTCTGCCATGACCTGGATTGCATAGGGGTTCACTCCCCGGGGCTCCGTCCCGGCGCTGAAGGCCTCGTACCGGTCCCCCTTGAGGGCTCGCAGGAAACCCTCGGCCATCTGGGAGCGGGAGGCGTTGTGGGTACAGATGAACAGGACCTTCTTCTTCATGTTTCTTCTCCTCACATCACGAACGTCGAGATGAACGTGCCCAACTCGTTGAGATTGCGGCAGGGGCGCACCTCGCTGCAGTGGGGCCGGTAGGCCGGGATCGCGCTGTCCCCGTCCCCCCAGAGACTTTCAGGTTCGGGATTGAGCCAGACGACCCGGCGGCACCGCTCCTTGAGGCCCTCCAGGAGATCGGCCCGGGGATCGAGATAATTTGTCCGCCCGTCGCCGAGGATGATCAGCGTCGTTTTCGGGTCCAGGATGTCCAGGTGGTCCTTCGTGAACCGGGCCAGAGCCTGGCCGTAGTCGGAGATCTCCGGGTCGTGGTCTTCCGGTACCCGGTCTCCCGGGTCCCCGTAGACGGCGTTCCGCGGCATTCGGAGCCGGTAGTCGGCCATAACGCGGTCCACGGCCCTCAGTACGTCGTGGTCCTCCATCGTGCCGCTGACATCCGCCACACTGGCGATGAAGACGAAACTCCGGACCCGGCTGAGGCAGTCCTGCAGAGAGTACAGGATGTTCAGCATGAAGGGGACCGCCTGCCAGACGGAATAGGAGACGTCGCAGAGGGCGACGATCTTCTGCTTCCTGGGCTGCCTCCGGTGATACCGAATCTCCAGGGGAACGGCTTCATGCCGAATGGCCAGGCGCAGCGTGTCCTTGACGTCCACCAGACCCTCCCGCTTTCTCCGGTATCGGTTTGCCACCCGGTCTCGGAGTTTCCGGGCCAGCCGCTCGATGGCCTTATGGACCTCCCGGGCCTCTTCCTCGGTCAGGTGGATGAAGGGCACCTCGCCCAAGTCGGCAGTCCGGACGCGGCTACGGCCGGAAGCGGGACCCGCTGGGAGCCTCTCGCACCGTCCCTCCTCGTCCGTCCGCAGGACCGCCGCCAGTCGCTCCTCCAGGAGCTCCTCCAGCATCCGCCGCTCCTCCACGCCGATCCTCATGCCCCGTTCCCCAGGCGTTCCCCGGGCCGGGTCAAGCGGGGTTTCCGCGCCTTCTCCAGCCGCCGCAGACAGGTCGGCGAGGGAAATCTCGGGAACGTCCAGGTCCATGTCGAGGAGTTTCAGGAGTTCCCGGATCAGGGCCGCACGCCGGTCCGCCGGGAGGTCGGGGAACACGCCGTTATCCTCCCCTCCCGCCTCGTCGGCGGAGACGAGCTCGATCAGGCGTTGGGAGAGGCTGCGTGTCTGTTTCAGGGCGGCCCCCATCTGCAGGACCCGGACGTACAGGTCATAGATCTCCTCGAAGCGGTCCTCGTCTGATCGGCTCTTGACGAAGTTCGCCTTCAGGGCAGCGTGGAACTGCTCCTCGTCCGCCAGGTCGATCCAGCGGACGTGGCGGATGGCGCTCAGGACCTCCGAGGTCGACACCCGGAGTCCCGAGGCCCGGCAGAGACGGGCGAAGTGGAGGATCGCGGTGATCATGGTTTCGCCTCCCGTTTCAGCGAGCATCCTCCCTCGGGGACTCCCCCAGGTGGCGCCGGACCGCCTCCATGTCGGGGCGGCACTTGCACAACACATTCAGGGTGTCGAGAACGACCTCCTGCGTGACGTCGTGAATGTCCAGGGCCATCAGGGCCCTCGTCCAGTCGAGGGTTTCCGATACGCAGGGCTTTTTCTTCAGGTCCAGGCTCCGCAGGTCCCGCACGGCGGCCACGATCTTCCCGGCAAAGTCCCGGTCGATGCCGGGGAATTTCACCTCCACGATCGCCCTCTCCCGCTCCATGTCGGGATAGTCGATGTACAGGTGAAGGCAGCGGCGTTTGAGGGTGTCGCTCATCTCCCGGACGTTGTTGGAGGTCAGCACCACAAAGGGGATGTTGCGAGCGGTCCTCGTGCCGAGTTCGGGAATGGAGACCTGGAAGTCGCTCAGGACCTCCAGCAGAAAGGCCTCGAACTCAGGGTCCGACTTGTCCACCTCGTCAACGAGAAGCACCACCGGATCCTCTGACGTGATGGCCTGGAGCAGCGGCCTGGACTGGAGAAACCGCTCGGAGAAGAAGGCATTCTCCTGGCCGGCGATCCGTTCCACCGCTTCGGACAGGGTCTGCGTCCCCGCGATGACGTCATGGATCTTCTCCTTGAGCATCTGGGTGTAGAGAAGTTGCTTCGAATACTCCCAGTCGTAGAGGGCCTTGCTCTCGTCGAGCCCTTCGTAGCACTGGAGGCGGATCAGCCTTCTCTCGAGGGCACGGGCGGCGGCCTTGGCGAGTTCCGTCTTGCCGACCCCGGCGGGCCCCTCCACGAGGATCGGCCGGTTCGTCACTGCGGCCAGGAAGACCACTGTGGCGATCTCCTTGGAGGCGATGTACCCCGCCTCCATCAGCCTGTCCCGGGCATCCGCCACATCTTTGAACTTCATGAATGCCTCCCCTCTTCCGGTCCCGCCTCGGTGCCATCCGGCAGCGGTCATCCTCTACGTTTCCCTTAATTAAAACATCGTATAGATCTTATATGCCGTCATGACAACGATCAGGATCCCGAAGAACTGTCGGATCCGGTTTCCGGGAACGTAGAGGCTCGTCAGCCGCGCGCCCAGGAAGGAGCAGACGGCCCCGACGGCCAGCAGGCTCCAGGTCAGCGTCGGGTCGAAACGGGCCGTCGCCATGTGGGGAATCAGGGACGAAAAGGACGGGGGCATGACGGCGAAGGCGTTGATCCCCGCGGCCTTCTTGGGATCGAAGCCCACCAGGATCAGGGTCGGCATGAGGAGGAACCCGGGACCGATGCCCAACAGCCCGCTGAGAACGGAGATCGGTACCGCAAGGAGGAGGGCCAGGCGGAAGTTCTCGTTGCCCGGCCGGGCCTGAACGGGACGGAATAGCCGGTAGGCCAGATAGATCACCGAAGCCAGGTAAGCCGCCCAGACGATCATGATGGGAGTGGTCTGGACAAGCCAGGCCCCGAAAGGAGCGGTCAGGGTGGTTACGGCGGCCAGGGTGATTGCCTTCCGCCAGTCCACGTACCCGCTCTGGGCGAAACCGATGACGGAGAAGAGGGCCGTGATGCCGTTCAGGAGCAGGCTCAGCGGCTGAACCTGGTGGACCAGGTCGGGTAGGAAAAAGGCCAGGAACGGCACCGCCGAGAAGGCCACCCCGAGCCCCAGCATACCGGAGGCGAACGACAGGACCCCCAGGCCGACGATCATGATGACCATGGTATTCATGTTTCGACGCTCCTATCCCCCCCAGAACGGGTTGCCGATGAAGTAGACCCCCAGGATGGCGATAAAAGCCCCGGCCCCCTTGCGGAACCAGGAACCGGCCCCCTGCCAGCGGTCGCTCTCGACGAGCCGGCGGACAAAGGCGGTGGAACTGCCGGCGACCACGATGGGCAGACAGTGGCCGAAGGCGAACAGCAGGATGTACAGGATGCCCGAGGCTACCTGCTCCTGGACGGTGATCACGGCCAGGATCGGGGCAATGAACCCGAAGGTGCAGGAACCGGACAGGAACCCGTAGGCCAGGCCCAGGAGAAACGCGCCTCCCATCCCCCGCAGCTTGAGGCGCTGCAGGAGACCTCCGGAGGTGGAGCAGGAATCCGTTCTCATCATCCCGAAGGCCACCCAGACCAGGACGATGCCCACCAGGACCTGCCAGTAATTCCCCACGTCCCCCAGCATCCGGCCGAGGAGCGCGCAGATGATGCCGATCACGGCGATGGTAATGAACAGGCCCGCCGTGAAGGCCGCCGCGTAGCCGCCGGCCTCGCGGGGCTCGAGGAGTCGCTGCTGGCCGCCCACGTAGGCCACGATCAGGGGGATGGAGGCCAGGTGGCAGGGGCTAAAGAGGACGCTGACCATGCCCCACAGGAAGCAGCCCAGGGCCGCCCAGGCGGGTGCGCCGGTCATCCACGCGTTGATTGTCAGGAAGAAGGATTCCACGTCGATTCCCTCACTGCGCGCCCAGGGCCTTGAGCTGGGCCACGATGGCCTCCTCGCTCATGAACCCCATGTGCCGCGACACCTCACGGCCGCTTTTGTCGTAGAAGATCTGGGTGGGAATCGCCCGGACACCGAAATGCTGTGCCGCATCGCGGTGATAGCGGAGATCGATGAACACAATGGCTGCCTTCCCCCGGTAGCGCTTCTCCAGCCGGTCGAGGATCGGCGCCATCATCTTGCAGGGAATGCAGGAGGCGGCTCCCAGGTCCACCATGGTGACCATACCCTTCACGGGAATCGTCATCGTGTCGGCCCTGGCAGGCGTGTGAACGGCCAGGACAAGAAGAGCCATGCCTATCCAGAGTCCTGCATATCGATACATTTTCCAGTAGTTGAACGTTCTCACAGACATTTCCTCTCTCATGGATTTTGTGTCGTTTCTTTGCAGAGTTTATGACGTCAGGGAATTTCGTATCAATGCCTTGATCCGATCGATGTCGTCCCGCTTCAGGACCTCGCCGAAGGCCTTCTCGACGCCCATCTCCGTGACGACAAAGTGGTTCATGACGGGCGCCTCAACGTGCTCCAGGATCTTTGCGGCGCAGGCGACGGGGCATCCGTCCAGGACCAGCATGTCTTCGGCGTCTTTCGCCGAACGGACGAAGCCGCTCCTGTGGGCCGCAATGCCAGCCAGGCAGAACAGGCGCCCCTGCCCTTCCCCCGCCAGTTCCACGGCCAGTTGATGCGTCATCTGGCCCACGTTCGATGCCCCGGCGCACCAGACGATCATGCGATTGCTCCCCGCGGCACAGCACTCGTCAGCCATGATATCCTCCTGATATTAGATGATACCGTTCTGTGGAGATGACTGGAACGGGAAAGAGAATCCATTTCAACACAGGATGTTCTCTGTCAGGCGTCCGGAAACATCCTACTTTCGTATCTCCCTTGAAATGGGGACTTTCTCCGGTACGGCCTCCAGCACAGACAAGGTCTCGGAAAACAGTCTCGCTCTGGAGCGGCGCGCCCCCCAGACCAGCACCAGCATGACCGGAACCTCGATGAGGGGACCGATGACCGTGGCCAGGGCCACGGCCGGGTTGAATGCGGTAATGGCGATGGCGATGGCGATCTCAAAATCGCGCCCCGTCGAATTGAAGGCCACGGCAACCGAATCCTCGTAGGTCAGGCCCATTTTCCAGCTCACCAGGTAGACGACGGCGAACATGATCCAGAAAAAAAGCGTCATGGGAACGGCCATGTGGACGATCAACATGGGGTTCTCCAGGATCAGGTCCCCCTTGAGGGCGAACATGACGATCAGCGTGAAAAGGAGGCCGATGATGGAAAGCGAGTCCAGGTATGTCTTGAAGCGCTTGAAGCCATCCTCGCCCAGTTTGCCAACTGCGATCCGCCGGGTCAGAAACCCGGCCACGAGAGGGATGCCGAGATAGAGAAGGACACTCTCCCCAACAACAAGAACGTCGAAGGAGACATCCCCCAGGAGGAGTTTTGCATACACGGGGATGAGCAGCATCTGACAGATCGAGTTGATGGCCACCAGCACAATCGCCAGGGCGTTGTTGCCCAGGGAAAGAAAGGTGAAGACGATGACCATGGCGATGCAGGGGGCCAGGCCGTACAGGACGAGGCCGACGTAGAGATCCGGATAGCCCGACAGGAAGACCTTGGCCAGGAACAGCATGAAGAAGGGCGCCACCAGATAATTGAAGAACAGCACCAAAAGCAGCTGTTTCGGAGAAGTGGCCGCCTTGCCCAGGTCCTCGACCTTGACGTTCGTCATGGCCGGGTAGATCATCAGGAACAGGCCGATCACCACCCCCAGCGCCAAGCTGTTGGCCAGGGTGAACGAATACGTACCCGAAAAGATCGCCTTGATGGCGTCGATGGGGGGTGTCAGGGCAAAGTTCGAGATGCCGTACACCTTCCCGATGGCAATACCCACGGCCATGCTGATGATGACAAACAAGGGTAAAAAACGAAAGTCCTGAACCTTTTCCAGATATTTTCTCATCGCGTTTTCCCGTCCTTAAAACTGTTTTCGAAATCGTCGCTCTGTGGATCCTCTTATTTCTTCAGCCACTTCTTGATATCGTCCTTGGTCGGTATTTTCCCGACGGACTTCACCGTGCCGTCCACGACGACGGCGGGTGTGCCGAAGACGCCATGGGAGGCGATCTCTTTCATGTCCTTCACCTTGGAGACTTCGGCGGTGAGCCCTTCTTCCTTGAGAGCCTCCCGAATCAGTTTCTCCACTTGCTCGCACCGGGCGCAGCCGGGTCCCAATACCTTGATTTCCATCATCTATCCTCCTTCGCAATGTTGGTAAGCCATTTCCGGATGTCCGCCTTCGAGGGAACGGAACCCACCGCCAGCACCTTCCCGTTGACGATCAGGGCGGGAGCGCCCATCACGCCGGAACGGGCGATTTCCCTGAGGTCATCCACGTGGACCAGCTCACCCGCCAGGCTCAGCTCGGCCATGACGTCCCGGACGTCCCGCTCCAGTTGCCAGCACCGGGCGCAGCCGGGCCCGAGGATCCGGACGTGCATTCCCGGCAGCGCCTCTTCTTCCACTTCCTCCCCCCGGAACCTGCGGAATGCCCGGAAAAGCGCTTCGCCGTATTGCATTCGGGCCTTCCGGGGAATGTAGTTCTCTTCTCCCGCCCTGCGGAGAAGCTCTTCCCGGATCTCGTCATCGGTTCTGCCTGTCCCGTCGGCGGTCAGATCGGTCATAATTGCCGTCAGGCCGACGATCCCTACCAGGGCGCCCTCGACCCGGACCTGGACAATGTCGCGCCCGCTCATCGCACACCTCAGAGAATGAAATTCCCGAAGAACCAGCCAACCAGTGTCCCGAGAATGACGATGGTGATGACGTAGACCACAGCCTTCTTCACCCCGAAGACCCGAGCGATGGCGATCCAGTTGGGCAGGCTCAGCCCCGGCCCCGTCAGAAGAAGCGTCAGGGCGGGTCCCTTGCCCATGCCCAGTTTCATGAGCGTGTCCACGAAGGGCGCCTCCGTCATGGTGGCGAAGTAGCTGACAGCCCCGATCATGGTGGCCAGGAAGGAGGCGGTGATCCCATTCCCTCCCAGCCAGGACCGGATCCACTCCTCAGGGAGCAGCTTTCCGATGACGCCGACCAGAAAGACACCACCAAGGAGAAGGGGAAAGATGATCCGGATGAACCACCAGCTCTCCCGGAGCCAAGAGGAGATTTCATCCCGGGACAGGGCCTTCCAGGCGTAGGCCGCCAGGACCAGCGTGGCGACTCCCCAGATGACGACCTTGGTCAGATAGGACCCCGTCTGGCCGATGTAGTTCGGCAGCAGGAGCGACAGGAGGATCAGGACCAGGAGAATCAGATGGGGCCGGGCCACAATGGCCTGGGGCGCGTCGTCCGCCCGGAAGGCCGCGACCGTCTCCCGTTTCTCCTTCCCGAAGAAGACCGTCATGACCCAGCCGACGACAAAGGCCATCAGCAGGGACGCGACGACCCGGGCGGTGACGATCTCCGGCCCCAGGATGTTGCCCGTATAGATCAGGGACAGGATGTTCGCCGACGGGGCAACCCAGAGGACGATGAAGGCCACGCCAACCGCCGCACCGCTGTAAAACAGGCCGCTGGATACGGGGATGACCGTGCAGGAACAGGCGGCCACGAAGAAGCTGGCCACGCTGGCCAGGGAAAACGATTTCAGCTTGTTGGCTTTCTCTCCCAAGACCTCGAGGATCGCCTGCTGATTAATAAAAGCCACCATGGCCCCGGCCAGGAGAAAGGCCGGGATCAGGCAGGTGAGCACGTGAGTGGCCACGTAATCCTGCAGGGCCAGGAGCCCCGCAACAACAAGATCCATCAGAAACTGCATTTCGATAACCTCCAGGAACAAAATTCACACCCGCGGGTATGAGGAGTTCTCTCGCATCGCCGGGCAGCTATTTAAGTGGCCGGCGTCTCCCGGGCGCAAAGAGCCGTCCGGTCCAGATCCATGATTTTGTCGAGAAGGGCCGTCAGGTCCGGATCTTCCGTGAGCCAATGCCGGAGATTGCCGAGCATGCTTGCCGCATAGGGGCTCGTGCTCCCGTCCGAAACGGTATAGTTGACCCAGAGGCCCTCCTTCCTGCGGCTCACAAACCCCGCCTCCTCCAGGATCTTCAGGTGCTTGGAGACCGTCGGCTGGGCCACTCCGAGAGCTGCCTGCAGCTCGCAGACACACATCATCCTGCGCTGGAGCATCTTGACGATCCGCACCCGGTTCGGGTCCGAAAGGGCTTTCATCACGATTACGAATGCTTCCATAACGCTTGCCTCCATATTGCTGTCTGGCAATATATTGCCTTCCTTCCCCTTGTCAAGCGTCATATTCGGGAATCAGCCGGGATCCTGCCGTTCATGAAGCCGGCGGGCCCGGGATGCCGATGCAACGTACTGAATCCGGGTGATTCCGCGAATGGACGGATCCATTCGATCCTTTTTTACGGACAGAAAGAAGCAATTCGAGTATATAGCCCGTCCGGTGACGTTATGGACATGAGATTGAGCGACCTGGGTTTTGACGAATGGTTCGAGCCGCACATCGGCGAATTGCATGCGGAAGGCAGGAGTATTGCGCGAATATCGGCGGTCGACCGCGGCGGATACCTGATTAGAAATGAAGCGGGAGAGGTCCCGGCGGAGCTCGCGGGGAGGCTTTCCTGGCGAATCGATGACTCCGCCGCCCTGCCCTGTGTCGGAGATTGGGTAACGGTCGAATACTACAACCATCATACCGAAGCGATCATCCACGGGGTGTTTCCACGAAAGACGTTCCTGCGCCGCAAAACCGCGGGCGACAGGGTCGACTTCCAGATGATCGCGGCTAACATCGATACGGCATTCCTTGTTCAATCATGCCATTTTGACTTCAATCCCAAGCGTCTGGACCGTTACCTGGTCATGGCGGCGGAAGGGCATGTCGAACCGGTAGTCGTTCTCACGAAAACGGATTTGATCACCGGGGATGAACTGGAAGAGAAAATCGCGCTCGTCCGCTCCGTCACCCAGGCACAAGTGCTCGCCCTCAGTAACAAGAGCGGCGACGGGATGGAACCGTTTCAGCAGACACTCCGCCCCGGGAGGACCTATTGCCTGCTCGGGTCTTCCGGCGTCGGGAAAACGACCCTGATCAACCGCCTCCTGGGCCGGGAAGCGTTGAGCACGAAAGCCGTCAGCGGTACGGGAGAAGGCACCCACACGACCTCCCGCCGCCAGCTTGTCGTTCTTGCCGACGGTGCGATGCTGATTGACACGCCGGGCATGCGGGAACTCGGCCTTCTCGGGGCCGGCGAGGGGATCGACATCGGGTTTGAAGACCTTGTCCGTCTTGCCGCGAATTGCCGCTACGCCGACTGCAGCCACGAAAACGAGCCCGGATGCGCCGTCCGGGCCGCTGTCGAAAGCTGTGAATTGAGCGGCGATCGCTATGCCAATTATCTCAAGCTGAAGAAAGAGACGGAGTACCACGATCTGTCCTATCTGGATAAACGGAAGAAGGACAAGGCTTTCGGACGTTTCATCAAATCGGTCAAAAAAACGATGAGAGAGAAATGACCGTCGCCCGGAAATGAGCGACGGCGACTCCTTACGGACGCGGCACGTTGGAAAAAAGGGGCAGCCCCCTCTTGAAAACATCCTCCCTCAACCGTTCCCCGGCACGACAACATCCGGCAATTCCACCAAATCTCCTCCAGGCAGGCGCTATCCCCTGATCTTCTGCAATCCCCGGCGCGGCCTGTCCAATCGGGAGAACGGCATTCCTGCCGGCGCTGATTTGTCTGTCACACCCGCCCGGAATTTTCGTATAAGGGACAGGAGAGAAATCCCCCTTCCCGGGGGTGAACAGGAACGGGCAATGAAAGCGTTCTACAATCCCTTCAGAGAGGCCACCGGTGGCGATCCCGCGGAGAGGGAGCTGATCACCCGCTCCCTCCAGGGAGACCGGCGCGCCCTGGAGGCGCTTATCCTGCGGCACCAGTCCTGGATCTACAACATCGCCCTCCGGATGGTGTACGACCCCGCGGCGGCGGAGGACGTTACGCAGGAGGTCCTGATCAAGGTCATCACGAAGCTGGGCACCTTCGATCCTGCCAGGGCCGCGTTCCGGACCTGGCTGTACCGCCTGGTCGTAAACCACATCATAAACGCGAAGCGCAGCCGGAACGAGGCCGCCATGGAGGAGGCCCTGCGGGGAGATGCGTACGACCGCTTCATCGAGCGGCTGCCGGACCGGCGGCTCACTGCCCAGCCCGGCACAGAGATCTACCGGGAAGAGGTCAAGATGGCCTGCGTCCAGTGCCTGCTCTTTTCCCTCAACCGACGGGAGCGGATGATCTTCCTCCTCGGGGTCGTCTTCGGCGTGCCGGACACCGTGGGCAGCGAGATCTGCGACGTTTCCCGGGTGAATTTCCGCAAGATCCTCTCCCGTTCGCGCACCAGGATCTACACGTTCTTCCAGGACCGGTGCGGCCTCCTGGACGAGAAGAACCCCTGCCGCTGCACTTACTTTCTCAACCCCCTCGTCCGGAGCGGCCTGATCGACACCGAGGACCTCCTCATCCGGCGAGATTCCCACGGCACCATCGCGGAGACCGTCACCGGCGCGGTCCGGCAGATCGAGGCATCCTACGGGGAGTTCCTCTCCCTCTTCCGCAGCCAGCCGTTCCTGAAGGCTCCCGACATGGTCCGCTGGCTCCGGGATCTGCTCGACCACGAAGACATCAAACCGATATTCCAGATCGCCTGACAGGAGGACACCCATGTACAACAAGGAACTGATTTCCCCGTGCGGACTCTACTGCGGCGTGTGCGGCATCCACAAGGCGGGTGTCGACAACGACGAGCCGCTGAAGGAGAAGCTGGCGAAGCTCTATGGCGTCGACTCCCCCGCCAAGATCCAGTGCGCCGGCTGCCGTTCCGAGGAACCCTTCTTTTTCTGCCGGGTTTGCACCATCAAGTCGTGCGCCGAGGAGAAGAACTTCGAGGGATGTTACGAGTGCGAGAGCTTCCCCTGCGAGAAGATCCAGGGCTTCCCCTTCGCGGAGGCAAAACAGAACATGCTGCGCGCCGTCCCGCGCTGGCGGGAGCTGGGAACCGAGGCCTGGGTGAAGGAGGAGGAAGATCGCTTCCGCTGCAAATCCTGCGGCACGGACTCGTTCCGGGGCGCGAGGAAGTGCCGGCAGTGCGGGACTCTCTTCGTTTTCTGAGGGGCGAGTGTACGGTGGGATTGCCTGCCTTGAAGTCTTGCCGAATCCTACCGGACCCGCTGAACGGTCTGTTGCAGTACAATTCCCAAAAACGGGGGACGACGTACGCGTCCCCCGCCGTCATTGCATTCTCGAATTCCCCCCATTGATGACAACCCGCGGGGATGCCCGTCCGGGAACCAGACCTCATAATATGCTAACAAAAAGAATGCTTTACATAATGACACAAATTTGTTTTTTATTTTAGCACCCCTGCATGAACCGCAGGACGACATAAGAAGGGCGACAATCCTTCGGGTTCCACTTCGTTCCGTTTTCAACCTCCCGCGCTTCACCTCTGCCGCCGTATCGATCGGCTCCACACCATCGGGCTATTCATTCTGACGGGCTCCTATCGGTAATCACACCATCCAGCCATCGGACGCATTTCACAGGAAAAGACTTCCAGAGAAAGCCTCTCACACTAAGAATCTGAACGACGAGGACAATTCTCGCGAAGTTGTTTTCAGCCGGAATGACGAGGCAGCCCCACAGGCTTCCACCGATCGTCTGCCTCAACGCATGACCCGTTCATGCAAAGCAGAAAGGAGGTTCCCGAATGGTTATCGTCGGCATCATGTCGTTCCCGCCGGAACAATCGAAGGAAATCGGCAAGCGTTTCCTGGCGTTCCCCCCCCTCCCCCCATACATGACACTTAAAGGACCGTACATCACCCACGAAGTCGGGGCGGGGATCAAGACGGTCACCATTTACGAGTTTGATCAATCCAAGACGCGGGAGGCAATTGAATTTGTTTCCAATCGCTATACGACATTCTACGGCGTACCGGGCTATACCTGTTCCCATAATGCATGGCTTGAGGCTACCGAAGCCCTGAAGATGATCGGGCTGGCGTAAGCGTCTCCTGCAACGTGTGGTCGAACTGGAGAGGAATTCCGGACAAACAGAGGAAATGCTAAATAAAGGAGGGAATGAACATGTCGAAATTCCTGGTGGTGCACCCTGTTGGCAAAGACCTGACCCTGGAGGCAGCCACTCCGATTGCCAAGGCTATCAAAGCCAACGTTTCCAGGGACGCCTATTGGATCAAGACCAGCTATGCCCGGGAGGCAGGTAATCTGTACTGCGAGTGGGATGCAAAAGATGCCGCTTCGATCCGGGACCTCCTTTCAAAAGCGGCCCCGGGATTTCCGACCTCGGACATCATCAAGTTGGATGACGCGTTCAGCGTCTACTCGGAAATCTTCCGGTAAACAAGAGACGGGGTAACTTCAACGGGGAAAAGAGGGAGGCCTCTTTTCCCCCGATGTTGTCGCGAAGGCCAGTATGATCAATCAAAAGGAATAAAAAGATATGTCCGGTCCATTCATGTCCAAACCAAGTAGATTCAACTTGTTTCTATTTGTTTTTCTTATTGCAATATGTTGCTCAATGGATGCAAGCGCCCAGAATAATAGTGAATGGGTGGCTGCCGAAATAAGTCGCAGCCTGCCAGGTCAAGAAGACGTATCCGGCAGGACATATTTTTCAAACAGGTTCGGTATAAAGGAAGGAACATTTGAAGCAAGTTACCGTTCTATTTTTGATAAAAGAAACAAGGTGTCTGGAAAATTTATGGTCGCAAAATTCCGTTATATCTATGACAAGCCTATCGGTGAAAAAGGTTCGTCAATGGATCCTCTGCATAATGAATCGATTTCAACCGTAATGCTGGATTGCAGAAACAATTTCGTAGCAACTCTCAAGTCTGCATATCTGCTAAATGGCAAGACGGTTTCAGAAGATATAATCCCTGATGAAGACATCGTGATGCATCAGATAACGATGTCAAATACCACGGTCGGCGATTTATGCGCTTTTGCAAAAAAACAGGGTTTTTGGTGATTTTTACCGTTGCTCGTGTATGCATTTGCAGATTCATCTTCATCGAGGATTTCCTTTTTCTTGTGCCGATCTAAGGGGATAAAAATGCGCAGAAAAGACAGGGCAATAACAGATACGGAAGCTTTCGAAATTCTGGAAAAAGGCGAGTACGGTTTCCTGAGCACAGCGTCCCTCGATCATGAGCCCTATGGTGTACCGATTCATTACTGTTTGATGGACCGGTGCATCTACTTCCACTGTGCCCTTGAAGGCAGAAAAATCAGCAATATCGTTGCAAACCCCAGGGTCTCCTTTTGCGTGGTGGGAAGGACCGAGATTCTCCCCGAGCAATTCGCCACCCGATATGAGAGTTGTATTGTTCAAGGACGGGCATCCGAGTCATTCGGAGAAGAAAAACAATCGGCTCTTGAAGGCATTCTACAAAAATATTCAAGTAGCTATATCGCTGACGGATTGAAATACATCGAGAGGCAAAACGATAAAACAAGAGTTTTCAAAATTTCCATTGAAACTGTTTCAGGCAAGGCAAGAAGATAGACGCACAGGCCCTTTCAATCTCCCACGGATAGTATTCTAAAAGTTCGAACCAACCCCGTGGGAAGAGCCCATTCGATTTCATCTCCCACTCTCAGGCCAATCAATGCCGCACCCACAGGCGCGAGAATAGAAACTCTTGCCTGGCTGCTGTCCGCATCGGACGGATAGACAATCGTGATTTCAGACGTAGAATCTGTTTCCAACGTCTTGAATTGAACCCGCGAGTTCATGATTACAACATCGGGAGGTATCTCTTCGGGATTCAAGATTGTTGCGCGGTCCAGTTCTTCCTGAAGCTTCCTCACGACAGGTGAGTCTTTTATATTCATTAAGATGATATTGAGGCGGTCTATATCTTTCTCAGTAATATAAATCATTTTAGGCATCTTCATGATGTCAGTCTCCAAGAATTTAGTATGTGCAATACCCGGGGATGCGCGGTTTTATCTATGTTCTATGTGAGTCCAGCACATTTAATATGGTTTTTATGAACCGGCGGACGGCATAACCTTCCAGATTCACTACGGGATCAACACCTTTTGGAAATACCTCCAGCAGGCCGGCCAGGTTTCTGTCAATTTCTTCGAGAACATCGTTTAACTTCCGAGGCTTGCAATGATCGAACGTCGAAATCCGATCCGCAGCTTCTATAAGACAAACCCATTGACGATCATTGTTCATAATCTTCCCGCAATTTCTTCTCGTTCTATGATTCTTAACAGGTTGTTCTTGATAAGCATGATCGTGAACGCAATTGTATATATATGATGCAAGGCCCTTCATTTTTAATTTCTTTCATTTCAAAAAGACCCGGTCGGATGTGTCCAGCCGGGCCGAAAGCGACAGGCTTCCCTTTTTCTTGATGAGTGATTCAATCGATGATCGGGAATCAACAAGTCATCAACGCACTGCTCAGCGATTCAAAATTGCGAATATTATCATAATGTTGACTGTCAAGCAGATAATCCCATGAACCACTTCGATGGACGATCTTGCCTCCGAAACCTGTTTTGAATCGGTACATGCCATAAAAGGGGTGGGCGGGATCAGGAAACGGTGAAACGGATCCCATGTCATACGTCATGCACCCCTTTTCACGCGCCAGCTTGATGGCTTCCCAGTGCACAGCATACGATCCCATGAGGTTGCGCTTTTCATTGGAGGATGCCCCAAAGAGAAAGATCGCCCCTTGACCGGAGACGGCAATGATTGCGCCGGCGACGATATCCCTGCCGTCCGCGGCGAGGAGAAAAAGAATCTCGGGAGATTCGTGATGAATCGTGCGTGTGGAGAAAAGCTCGGCAAAACAGCGATCACTGCACGCATGGAAGCCGTTGCGCCTGGCTGTCTGCAGATAGAGGTCGTAGAACGATGGCAGCTGATTCGGCGAGGCGATCGATACATGGACTCCTTTTCTTTGAGAAAGCCGAATATTGTATCTGCATTTGGGTTTCATCGTTGACAGGATGTCCTCTTCCGTACGCGCAATGTCGACTATCAGAGCATCGGCAACCGTGAAATCAATCGCCGCTTTCCGGAGGTTCCAGGTTTTGGTACCGATATTCATTCGCAATTCCTGCAATTTTGGCGATATGAATCCCGGCCAGGGTTCTCTCTGCATCACATCGGCGGCATATGGAGATTCCCAGGGAAGGTCGTACCGAATGAATGCGATGTCCGAATCCATGTGACGGATCAGTCCCTGTGACAGCGCTTCGAGAAATATTCCATACTTATCAGGATCAGGACCCGTCTCGGGGCCTTGAGGGATATAGGCGGCGGCAACCCCTTGGCCCAGGGGTCTCTTCAGGACGAGAACGTCGCCGTATTGCCCTTCCTCCGAAAGGAAATCGAAGGCGAGTGGCTCCCAGCCGAGATTGGATTTCACCTGTCCCCAGTACGTGGTCTGGAAGAGAATGTCCGTGGGAAGCAGTGAATCCATATTCTTTGGCTGCACATCGATTCTCATAGGCAAAACACTCCCGGCCGCATACTCGCACTTTGAGGCATCGTTGAAACCGTATGCCGGATCGATGATCTTGCAAAGCATTCCATCGATATCCATACGAGCGCATTAAGGGGATCATCGGTGAAGCCGATTCAACGTGCCTCCCGTCAATCCCCTCATGCAGATACTTTTTTACAGGACTGCGGGACGATTTCGCCCCGATTTGTCCTTCGGACCATTCATGCATAGGTCAGCCTCCATCAAATCAATAAAACCGCCCGAAGGACGATGGAGGCAAATGATTTCCACAGTTTTATTCGACAGTTCATTATCGGACAACAGCAGTGGTGTAAATGCTCATAAAATGCACTTGCATTGCCTACATCAGATAGGCAATAAACAGAATCAGGCAAGCTCCTTCCAAAGGGGAAGACCATCATGAAACAGAATGAAAACATTGAAATTGCCCTGCAGGAGCGCATCAAGGAACTGAATTGTCTTTATGGCATGGCGCGCCTGGCTGAAAGCTGCCATGGCTCCATAGAGGAATTTCTGAAGTGTCTCGTCGATTTGCTGCCCTTTTCCTGGCGCTATGCGGAAGTTGCCTGTGCGAGGATTACGTTCAAAGGGAAAACATTTGAAAGCAAAGAGTTTGCATGGACGCAGTGGAGACAGTCAGTTGAAATTCGTGTGAATGATGAAATTTCAGGTGATGTGACCATCCTCTATATGCAGGAACGGCCCATGGAGGATGAAGGACCGTTTCTCAAAGAGGAAAGGGTTTTATTGGAGAGTGTTGCCCAAAAGATCGGCGAAATTGCGGTCCGAATTTTGGCGGAGCAGGAACTTCAAGAAAATAATCGGCAACTCCTTCTTGAAAGGAAGGCGCTACAGGAAGCTAATACAGCATTGCGACTTGTTCTTTCGAACATCGAAAATGAAAAAAAACATATTTATGAAAACATACAATTGAACATCGACAGAGTGATCATGCCGATCCTTCATGCCTTGGCACCTGCATTATCGAGCAGTAAAATAAAATACTTAGAGTTACTAAAGACCAACCTGGAAGAAATTGCATCCCCCTTCATTAACCTGTCCTTGAAACATTTCAGTGTACTGACCCCTGCAGAAGTCAATATCTGCAACATGATCCGGAACGGAATGCGGACCAAGGAAATCGCGAACTTGCGCGGCGTCTCCATTGCAACGATCAATCGACATCGTGAAAACATACGAAGGAAATTGAATCTCTCGAACAAGAAAATCAACTTGACGACCTATCTGAAAACGAACTTTGAACCTGGCCCTTCTCTTCTCTCTGGAAAAGACGAATGAAACAAGGAGGATCCATGATTACACGCAATCTTGGAAAATCAGGGATTTCCGTATCGGCCATCGGTTTGGGTTGCATGGGTCTTTCCGAGTTTTACGGGCCGCCCGCTCAGGAGTCGGAAGCCATTCATCTGCTCCACCGGGCGATAGACCTGGGAGTGACCCACTTTGACACCGCGGAGATCTACGGCCAGGGGCGCAACGAGCAGTTGCTGGGCAAGGCCTTTGCCGGGCGCTGGGGGCAAATCGTGCTGGCCACCAAGTTCGGGCCCCAGAGGGATCCGGCCACGGGCGCTTTTCTGGGGGTGGACGGCTCTCCGGCCAATGTCCGCAGCTCCTGCGAAAAGAGCCTTCGGCGACTGGGCACGGACCGGATCGATCTGTACTATCTCCACCGCGTGGATCCATCGACTCCGATCGAAGAGACGGTGGGAGCGATGGCGAGGCTGGTTGAAGAAGGCAAAATCGGGGCGGTCGGGTTGTCGGAGGCCTCGGCGGAGACGATCCGGCGGGCACACACCATTTATCCCGTTGCCGCCCTCCAGACCGAGTATTCGATTTTCAGCCGGGATGTCGAGCGGGACATCCTCCCCATATGCAGGGAGCTGAACATCAGCCTGGTCGCTTACTCGCCCCTGGGCCGGGGAATGCTGACGGGCCGCTATGCCTTGGCCGGCGAGCGGCCCACCGGCGAGACGGATTACCGGGCCCAGATGCAGCCCCGCTTCCAGCCGGGCAATATCGAGGCCAACCTCAAACTGGTGGAAGCCATCAAAGAAGTGGCCGCGAGAGCGGGATGCGCCGCGGCGCAGGTTGCCTTGGCCTGGGTGCTCGGCCAGGGGGATCATGTCGTCGCCATTCCCGGCACGACCAGGCTCGCCAACCTGGAGACCAATCTGGGGGCGCTCGACTGCCGGCTTAGCGATGAAGACCGGGGTGTGCTCAACAACCTGGCCGACAAGGTCCTGGGAGACCGGTACTCCCCCGGAGAGATGGCAGGGGTCAACCGTTGAGTGTTCCGTGAGGAGCTGCTTTCCGTTGCCGCAGGACGAAGTTCGGTTGCCCCCTTTTGTAAGGATGGTAACAGAAGATTTCTTCCGAAAGAGAATAATACGTGATTTTCAGGGGAATGCTCGTTTTCAAACGGCATTCATTTTTGCTGTTGCCATCTTTCTCACATTTTACCAACTTGCCTTTTGGTCCGTATTACCGAAAAACACCAAATGGCGTAATTTCTATATGTTAAATCTTAGGCATAATATCCTCTTTTTATTTTCCGTGAAATATTATAGCATACGCAAAATATTGGGAAAGACCAAATTGGTATATTAATTGTTAACAATAAATCAGAAACGGAGAAGAAATGAATATTCGAGAAGCAACCGATTCAGACTTCAGTGATGTATTTTTAGTTGAGAAAGATGCGTTTGGACATGAAAAAGAGGCAAATCTCGTAAAAGATCTTTTAAGTGATTCGAGTGCAAAACCTCTATATTCTTTCCTTGCTTTCAATAACGATAGAGCTGTAGGGCATATTTTGTTTACATCGGCACGCATCGAAGGCGAACATAAAGGCTTATCTATATCGCTCTTAGCTCCTTTAGCGGTACTCCCTGATTTTCAAAAACAAGGTGTAGGGGGTAAGCTCATAGCGCATGGATTACAGCACTTAACAAACGCTGGCGTTGATTTAGTCTTTGTGCTGGGGCACCCTGGTTATTATCCCCGTTATGGTTTCAAGCCTGCCGGTGTTCAGGGATTTGAAGCCCCTTATCCAATCCCAGAAGAGCACGCTAATGCATGGATGGTTCAGGAATTAAGCCCAGGGGTGATAGGTAGCGTATCAGGTAAAGTTAAATGCGCAGATATGTTGAATAAACCTGAACATTGGCGAGAATAGAGGAAGATCGCTAACATTTTGCTGCACCGGATTCGGGCAAAAAGCGGCCCTCCCCAGTGAGCAATGCACTGCACCTTTCCTTCGTTAATCTGCGATACGGTCAGTCTTGGCGAGTCACTGATAAGTAGGTGAAAGACATCCTCCCCCTCGCCGTCAGCCGTCCCTTGGTTGAAACCGGAGAAGCGGAAGCCAAAAGCTCCCTCTCCGCTTGAACCAAGGCTTCGGAATCGCTACAACATTAGCGGACAGCCCACCCCCCGCAGATCGGGAACACCTGGCCAACGAAGCAATCGGCAGCGTCACTGCAAAGGTACGCCGCAAATTTGGCGTCCTCCCTTGCGGAGACAAGGCGGCCCAGTGGAACCTCGCGTTTCAAGCGTTCCTGAAAGCGCGGATTTTGCTGAACCTCTTCCGGGAAGTAAGTCGGGTTGTCCACAAAGTTCTGTGCAATGGCATTGACCTGGATATTGTGCTGGGCAAGCTCGACACCGACCGCCTGAACGTAGGCGAGTTGCGCACCCCGGGCGGCGCTGTAGGTAGACGCCCGTCGTATGCCGCGAAGCGCAGAGGCGCTTCCAATCACCAGGATCTTGCCACGGCCTCGGGCAATCATTCCGGGAACGATTGCCCGAACAAGCCTGGGCAGCGGATCAACCATAACGGCGAAGGTTTGCCGCCATTCGACATCTGTTACTTCCGCAGCGGGCGTGCTCGGTGCCGGAATGGCAAGATTTGCGACCAGGACGTCAATTGCACCCGAGGCGGCGACAAGATTCTCAACTGCGGCCGGATCTGACAGATGAGCCTCGCTGGCAACAACTTCCGCGCCATGCTCCGTGAAGACCTGGCAGAGCATGGGCCCCATGAAATCCCCAGCCTGCGTTACGAGAATTCGTTTGCCTTGAAGTATTCCCGCTCTTTCTTTGCTTGTCTCGCCGATCGCCATATGGACCTCCAAAGTGTGTATTCCATTCTTCATCCATGAAAAAAGTTATTGCAAGCCGTTCAAAAAAGAAAGCCGGTTGTTCAAAAAGGACTGCCGCCGCTCGACACACACAGCCCAACCACATCAAAAAACCCCTGTTTTTAATGCAGCATACGCCTTGACGGGAAAAAACATCCCTCCTATACTCCAAGCCGCCGACAGCAGTACCCACGAAACGGCCGACGTGAATGGTTCGGACGGGATTGATAAAGGAGATATACGCATGGACATGTTGAAGTTCTTTAACATCATTCATCTGGAGCACATTCTCTTAAACCCGATGAGTCTTGAGAAACTGGAACAGCTGATCACGCTTCTGCCTCTGAAACCCGGGGCACGCGTGCTTGATATCGCCACTGGAAAGGGCGAGTTTCTCATCCGGCTTGCCGAGCGCAACCGGCAAATAACAGGGACAGGAGTGGATTTATCACCCTTCTTCATTGCCGATGTCAAAAAGAAGCATCAGGAACGTGTTCCGGATGCCCAACTCCATTTCCTGGAGATGGACGGGGCGAAATATGTCCCAGAGACCTTGCAGAGCTTTGATCTGGCAGCCTGCATCGGTGCCAGCTGGATTTTCGGCGGGCATCGAGGGACGCTGAACGCGCTGGAGAAGATGGCAGCCCCGGAAAGCTGGATCGTTGTGGGAGAGCCATACTGGCGGCAGGAGCCGGAACGAGAGTACTTGGAAGCGATCGAAATGGCGCGGAACGACCTCGGAACACATGATCAGAATGCAGATGCCGGGCGGGAGCTCGGATTGGAAATGGTCTACACGCTCGTAAGCAGCCGGGATGACTGGGATCGATATGAAGGGTTGCAGTGGTATTCTGCGGAAACCTGGGCGAGTGATCATCGGGATGATCCGGATGTGGAGACCGTGCTGAAGCGAGTGCGTCAGAGCAAGGCAGCATACCTGAAGTGGGGACGTGAAACGCTTGGATGGGCGATTTATGTGTTCAAGAAAGGGGGGTATAGAACATTGCCAGTCGGCTGACGCGCCTTATCGGGCAGGCCCATGACGAGCCGGATGAGGAAAATTCGTAAATTCCGCAGATTCGTGAAGGTTCAACGTTAGCCAGCCTTTTACCTGGCTTTAACCTGCTCTGTTTTTCACGTCTGACGGTTTCAGCATGCCACACCGGATTTGAAAGGCTTATGTCTCTGTGCAAAGAGATATCCCGCGTTTCAGAATCAGCCCTTGAAGAACAGGTACCAAACAATCAGAAGGGCACCCAAACCCCAGATGAAAGAACCGATTCCGCCCATCGGGTGTAAAATCATGGCTCGATAGTAATGCTTCTTGCACCAGGCACCCGTGAATGGAACAGCACCGGGGAAATGCAGAAGATGTCCCGGCTTGCCGCAATTGTCGCACAATCCGCAGAATCCTTTCGGGACGCCCTTTTTTTCGAGGGTCTCCGGACTCTTGTTCCAGAGATCGCAATAGCAGTTCCCGTAAGGCCATTCTTTTGCCTTGAATCTCACAATCACGACTTGTCCATCGAAGGGTGATCGCTTGCACTCCTCCTCGATGATCCTCTGAACCTCTTCTTCGGAACCCCCACCCGTACCAGCACCGATGAGAGGCATTGCCAGAGATTGATACCCGTGCTCAATCGCCGCATCCATGGCCGATTTGGCAGACTTTCGCACGGATGCTTCGGAGGAGCACCAGTGATGGTTGATCCCGGCCACATGAATGATGGCCTTAAACGGAAGTCTGCCCGCAGAGGTGACTGCAGCGCCTCCTAAAGGCAACACACCATAACGGCGAAGTTCCCTGAAGGGAGCATACCCTGCTCTGCGTTTGATTGCTCCTGAAACACCTTGGGGGATTAGAAGCCACCAGGGAATGAGATTGCGGTTCCAGGGATTGACGATGGCATCAACTTTTTGATCAAGCAGGTCACCGTCAACAACCACAAGATTTTGATTATTCATAATTCACTACAAACCGTTAATCCTTACTATTTTCCTCGACTGAAAGCTTTAGCGCCCCACACCGTATAAATATTCCATTAACAATGAGGATCTTATTTTTATAACATTTGACTTACTCATGATATCCAGAGAAACCTTATATTTAGCCACAATTTCTCGACTTGTTGGGTAATCATCATCTGCTTGCACCTCCCAGGGAATTCGAATTCCGACAAAACATTGTCCAGTTGCTGACCGAATTCGACGAGAATGCTACCCGCAAGTACGAGCCACAACCATGATCGTCAGTGATGTATGGAGATAAATATCGAATTTGTCAAGGTAATTCAGATTGGCAGCGAAAAAAGCGGGCGATCTTTTGTAAGTCATGTTTTATTAAAATTCTTAAGGGAGGGCTATTTCATGGTGTTGCTGGAAGCGTTTCGTCAAGGAGATGTTTACCTCGATTACCCCTTCGAGGATGTCAAGTTCCGCTATGAGAATCAGACGGGAAAGGTGTTCCGCCGATTTTATGGGCAAGCCGAGGAGGAGGTGAGCCATACCTCCAATCTGTTCCATGAGGCCATATCGGCCGGGAAGCAGATTACCCGCGAGGACTACTTCCGCGATTGATGGAAAAGATCCTTTCATCCAGTCGCGGGGATAGAAGATTGCGATTGAAAATTTGCCTTCCAGATTGCATGAGTATGATTCTCATGCAATTCTGTCATTTTTTTCGTAAATTCCGCGAATTCTCAAAGGTTCAACGTTAACCAGCCTTTAACCTGACTTTAACCTGCACTGTTTTCCATGTTTAACTGTTTCATCACCTTACACCGGAGTTGAAAACATCCGTGGGCTGATTACCCAGTACACTTACTAACCCTCAACCATATAGAGGGAATTACCACCGAGCAAGCTCGGTGGTAATTCCCTCTATTTTTATCAAGAAATCATTTTATGAGATTTGTGTCACATACCTATGAGCGTTAAAGCTTCTTCAAGATTAAGATATAGATTTATTGTCCATCTATACCCCTTAATTTCATGATACATCGCGAGTCTAGTTGATACATAATGAATGGCTTCATCAGCCTTCCCTTTTTTAACCTCGTAGATACTCAAACATTCTATACCTTGAAGAGTTGTTCGCACAGCAACCGGCACAATTGGGACTGCAAGACTATCGTTGTGAGGATATTTTGTAAGCGCTTTAACGTATAGATTTGCCAATTCTTTTGCCACATCATTTGGATATACCTCTGATACTATAAGGTACATTTTATCCTCCTTAATTGTAAGCGAAAGAACTTGTTATAGAAAATAGCGGGCTCCCATGGCGGAATGATATCCTCCCTGGAAGCCGAAATATCTGTAACTTTATAGACATCCTCTTCACGATGAACTCCAGAAAGTTACTAGTTAGGTTATTTGTCCGTGGTGTCGATCAATAATCAACGATTCTGTTTGATGGAGTATATTATCAGGATCACTTAGTCATGGATTTTATCATTTCCTCAACTTGGTTTATTGAACCAACGGGATGGACTTTGAAATAAACAAACGGAGTGTACTGTTGTATAAAGTTCATAATTTCTACCTCACTCCCCTCAACAACCGTATATCCTGCAAACTCACCGGGGAAAACCCCCCAATCCTTGATGAAGTTTTTCTTCATGTCTTGCTTCACCAACTCTACTAACATACTTAATCCAAACCCACGTTCTTTTATATCTACAGGGACCCTTGTCCTATCAAAATCCCAAAGCAGCATATATTTTCCCATGTGGAGTTGCCCCTAATTGACCGGACACTGCTCTAACTTAAGTTGTTTCCGCCGGTATTCCCGCGGCGACTTCATTTTCAACCCCTTGTGGGGGTGGTTTTCATTGTAATCCTCGAACCATGTCGG
>Ga0228536_1000253_pt1 | contig 128944 bp, 120 predicted proteins | sample SJ1Smetagenome_FD_168611 | JGI IMG/M metagenome (GOLD analysis project Ga0228536, IMG submission 168611) | Enriched culture of PCE-dechlorinating microbial communities from Ithaca, New York, USA - SJ1.S | ecosystem: Engineered > Modeled > Simulated communities (microbial... > Unclassified...
CTTTTCCATGTCAGAATGGATCACACCAGCTGCCTCGCGGGCGTTAGCCCCCCTGCGCAGCGTCCAAGCGTGGACTTCCTTCTCCCCGGCGGTAAAAAACGAGTGTACGCCCAGGAGATCATAAGAGAGCTTGATCAGGCGCGACATGCTCGGCTCAGTAATGCCATATTCTTCCATGAAAATAGCAGCGTCGGCAGGATCCAACGCAATAATATCCGCTTCAAGCTTGGCAGGTAAGCCAACCACTTGCGTGTGGGGATGGGGACTGGCATAGTTTATGGCAGGCTGGTCTTCAGATAGGTTGAGGACTACGATCTGCGGTTTGCGGCTGAGGAACCCAAAACTGGAGAGGATCTTATCCTCCTCGGCGGTAAATTCGTAGTGGCGCAGAGGGAGTTCCTGGTTGAGCACTGCCTGGAGGCGCTCAAAAAGATCGATTTCAGCCTGGATGACATCCCTCGGGCGGCTTACACCGCGCCGGTGCTCCTCCTTCAGCCTTTCAAGGCGGCGTTCAACCATCACCAGGTCGTTGAGGATGAACTCGGTATCCATTGTCTGAATATCACGCAGGGGATTGATGCTGCCGGCGAGATGCGGAACGCTGGCGTTCTCGAACTGGCGCACCACGTGCAAAAAGCCATCCATTTGCGCCAATTGATTGACCATCACTCCGGGCAGCCCGGCGCGGCCGGCACTGCCATCCAGGCCGGCGATGTCGGCATAAGTGACCTTGGCGCGAACAATCTTCTTGGGGTGATAGATATCGCAGAGCTGATCCACACGAGGATCGGGCACATCCACCACGGAAGTGTGAACTTCCATCTGACCGGTGGACATGTCCGTGGCAATATCTGCACGCGTAAGTGCTTTATAGAGAGTGGTTTTGCCTGATTGTGGCAAGCCAATGATTCCAAGTTGCATGGTTTCTCCAAAGAGATAATGATGGATTATACCCCAGCGGGAGAGCGGTTCAATTGATGAGCATGTTCAATCCATTTGGTTAAGGTTTACAGGATGGGGCATATTTGCACATGGTAGAATCGAAAAAGAAATCCCCAGAATATGCCCGGAGGAAGAATGAAAAAGAACCTTCTCTTGATCAGTATCGTGACGATGCTTGCGTTGAGCGCTTGTTCCATGCCGAGATTGGTAAAAAATGATCCGACTGCGACTCCCAAACCTCGCCAGCCCACAATTCTGCCAACCGCGCAAGTCGAGCCAACCAAACCCGAGCCAACCAAAGCGAAGCCAACCGAAGCGGAACCAACCACTGCCCCGACCGAGATGCTTCCGGAAGTCACTTTGCCGGTCATCCCCGCCGAACTGGTTGGCACGGTGAGTGTCGGGGAGAGAATTCTTAGCGAAACTTTTGATCAGGCGGGTTTATGGAATACCAGCGATGATCCCGAATATGGGGCGGATTTGATGGATGGCGCTTACCGGATGTATCTGAACTCGGCGAATTGGATGGTATGGTCGGAGTCCAACATGGTGACGAGCGATAATATCATCATGGACCTGGATACCGAGTTGATCAGCGGATCGGTCGAAAACAACCAGGGGATGATGTGCCGCTATGTGGATGACCAAAACTTCTACATGCTTACCATCGGTAATGATGGTTGGGTCGAGATCATGAAGATCTTCCAGGGTGTACAAACCTCCCTTTTCGGAGAGTTCACTGACGGTTTGGTCGATCCAGTCAGAAACCACCTCCAGGTTTTTTGCCTTGGTGATCGGTTGGTCCTGTACGTCAATAGTAAGCTTGGGGCTGATGTGCGGGATAGTGACCTGGCGTCGGGCGATGCTGGTTTGATCATTGGCAGCTACGACAATCCGCAAGTGACGGTCAACTTTGATAACTTCATTGTTTATAAAGCTGTCGGTGATTTTCCCACGAACTACATTCCTGAACCGACTCAAGCTGAAGGAATTCTGCCTGATCTGGCTAACGACTGGAATGAGACTTTTTCAGACGATTTTGACACACCTGGTAAGGGGAACTGGACGATCTTTAATGAGTCGGCGGTGGTTTCTGAATGGCGGAACGGCAGGTTTGCTTTTGATTTCAACGAGCCGATGATGACGGCTACTTCAATCACAAACGATCTGGATCTGAGCGATGTGGTCGTACAGATGGAGGTTTACCGCGTAGGAGACGTGATTGAGAATGACATGGGGCTGGTATGCCGCTACCAGGACCAGGATAACTATTACAGTATGAGTTTTGGCAACGATGACTACGTGACCATTTACAAAACCGTCGCCGGGACATGGTCCGCCTTATTCAATGAATTTGTGGATACCGACTTGTCTGGGGATTATCACCAAATGACGATCAGCTGCATCGGTACTAAACTTTCCTTGTTTATTGACGGGAATCTCATGGCAAGGGTTAGTGACAGTGATTTGTCGACCGGAGACGTTGGACTGATTTCGGGCACATATGATAGTGTGCCAGTCGTTCTCGAGTTTGATAACTTTGTGGTCTACAGGCCAAAGTAACCAATTTATGAGGTGAACTGCACTATTTTTTACAACAGATATGGGAATGATGGAGTTGCAGCCGTTTTTTTGTGCAACTCCATTTTTATTCCTGTTAGTAAATCCTGAAACTTCCCCGCTGGCAAAAGGCTACCAGTTCAACCAATTTGGTTGACCAACTGGAGTCAAGGAAAAGCCAGGCGGGGTCTCTCGCGCCGGATAATTTGGCATAGGCTGCCCGGGCTATCATCTCAAATTCCCAAACCGGGAGACTCCGCGCTTCGGAATCGTCTTCCAGTTCTCCATCCTTGAGGTCCGGAATGGCTGCCTGGATGGCATTCCCGAGCCCGGAGGCATCTTCGGCGGTGACTAATTGTCCAAAATTCAGGAAATATTCCTTCTTATCCCAATCATCTTCGTCATATTCAGTCCCCAATGGGGACCAGCCATACATTTGTGCGAGGTTGTAAATCCTGTACCATCCGAGGTTGCTAACGATGTACGAAGCCCCCTTATTCTCGGAATTGACAAAATACATGGTCATATTCTCTCCTGTGCATTTTCTAAAGGACATGGTTGCTTAATTTACCCCAATTGTGTTTTTGAAATAAATTGGATTAATCCATGCTCACATCGGGATCCTTCTGATCAGGTTGTTAAGGTGCTTGCCTGGAAATACGGAAATGAAACTGACAGGCTTATTAGCAATTCAAACAAGCCTGTTGAATTAAACACTGAAGTACGTATCTGTCGAAAAAACTAAAATTGATTAATGCTGACTGTGGTTACGTAAATGAACAAGTGGTTGATTTTCGAGCCTATTCCCATCTCTTGCTCGAACTCCCGGCACATTTTTGAGACCGGATCCGGCTGAAAAATATATCATAACGCCGGGAAAAGTCAAGATTATCCAATTCGGTCAAAATAACGACGGGTAGGGGAATTTCTTGACCGGGAAGGGGAATTGCAGGTATACTACTGCAACGAGCCGGAGTGGCGGAACAGGCAGACGCGCACGACTCAAAATCGTGTACCTTCGGGTATGTGGGTTCGATTCCCACCTTCGGCAAGAAAAGAGCCTCTCATTTTTTGAGAGGTTCTTTGTTTCTCAGATTCGTTGCAGCACAATATGTTTGGGAAACGGGCATAAAAGCGTGTCTTGTGAAAAAAAGTACAATCGTTAACAAACGAAATCGTTGACAAGTGAACAAAAGATATTAGAATATTGTTTACACATTATCCAACTGGCACCGGCCTCAGGGGACCGGCGCAGAAGGATCGCCAGTAAGCTTGGGAGCAAATTAGTGGCGATCCTTTTTTTATTTATTGGGGAGAACAGACCCCAGATAATTCCAGACAGTTCCTTATAGATAACCTGTAGGGCGCAGACAAGCATGCTGGCAGAGCGGGGTAATCCTGTTCGTCATACTTTTGCCAACCATAGCCTCGGAAGGAAAAGGTACCTGTGTCCGCGTAGCGGGGTATGCCTTTTCCTTGACTATTCACATACCATTAACCGGTTGACGCAGGCGTCAACCCTACAGGGATCTTGCCTAATAATGTATTCATTTATTTGGATGGAAGAAAACCACGCTGACGCCGTCCCCGCCTTCTTTTTCCCCGCCATTTTCCCAGCGATGAACATAGGATGAATGATTGAGCAGGTCGCGCACGGCCTGGCGCACCGCGCCGGTGCCGCGTCCATGGATGATCCTGCCAAAAGGCATACCCGAGGTGAAACCCTGCTCCAGGTAGCGTTCGGCGCGATCGAGGGCATCATCCACCCGGTGCCCGCGCAAATCCAACTCGAGTCCGGGTGAATTGATCCCGGGGAGAGCTGTGCTGCCGGTGGGTACAGGGGCTGGACTGGGAAGAGCGGGAGTTTCTTCCAGTGGTGGTACTCTGCGTTCAACCTCGTAGGATTTGGCGCGCACGCGCAAGGCTCCGATCTGCAGCTCCAAATCCTCCCCATCCACGCTGCCCACCACGCCTTCGGCGCCAAGCTTGCGCACGAGCACTTTTTCGCCCACTTTGAGCGGTCCGCTGAGACCTTTGGTCTTTGGTTGCCGTTGTTTCTTGCGGATCTTTTGTTCCTGCTTTTGCTCAACCACCTCGAGTTTCTCTTCGATTTCGGTTAACTGTGCCTGTTTTTCCGGGGATTGGCGCAAACGGTTCAATTCGCGCCGGAGGGTGTTGAGCTCTTCGCGCACAGCGTCAAGCTCACCCTCAAGCTGTGTTTGATGGGCGTCAAGCAGTTTTGCTTTTTCGGCTTCAAGCTGCTCAAGGCGGGCGTTGATCTGGTTTCGGCTGGCTTCGGCTTCGCGACGGGCTTTTTCGGCAGCCTCATAGCTGGCAGTTGCCAGGTTTCGCTGGCGGTGGATCTCCTCAAGCAGGTCATCGGCGTGCAGCTCGGTTGGATCAATTTCCTGGCGGGCAGCAGCGATGATGGCGGGGTCGAGCCCCAGCCGGTCAGCAATGGCGAGCGCGTTCGAGCGCCCAGGCAGACCGATCACCAAGCGGTAGGTTGGGCGCAGCGTGTCGAGGTCGAATTCCAGGCTGGCGTTGGTGACACCTTTGGTGGAGTGGGCATAGACTTTGAGCTCAGGGTAATGGGTGGCGACAACCGAGGTGATCCGGCGCTGGAGCATAAAGTCCAGCACGGCACGTGCCAAAGCGGAACCTTCCTGCGGATCAGTGCCTGCACCCAATTCGTCCAGCAGAACGAGGGAACGATGGTCAGCGCGTTTGAGGATGCGAACCAGTTGGGTGATATGCCCTGAAAAGGTTGAGAGCGATTGTTCGATGGACTGTTCATCGCCGATATCCGCGAAGACATCTCTGAAGATACTCAGGCGAGAACCGTATTGGGCGGGAATCTGAAGACCTGCTTGTGCCATCAGCACCATGAGCCCGACGGTCTTGAGGGTGACAGTTTTTCCGCCGGTGTTGGGACCGGTGAGCACCACCGAAAAGGTCTGCCGGTCCAGCTCAAAGTCAATGGGGACGACCTTCTGGGGGTCCAAAAGCGGGTGGCGGGCACGACGCAGTTGAATGATGCTGCCGGGATGCGCTTCGGGAGGTTTGGCTGGGAAAGGCACCAGTTCGGGCTCATTGGCATGGAGATCATCGGCGTAGTGCGCTTTCATGAGCGCCAGATCGATCTCAGCCATGGATGTGGTGGTCAGGTTGAGGCTTTCAGCCTGCAGCGCTATTTGCTGGCTGAGCACGCGCAAGACGCGCAGAACTTCATCGCGCTCTGCAAGTTCGAGCTCGCGGAACTTGTTGTTTAGCTCCACCACCGCTATCGGCTCAATAAAAAGCGTGGCACCGGAAGAGCTTTGGTCGTGGATGATCGCCTTGATCTGCCCTTTGTGCTCGGCTCGCAAGGGCAACACGTAGCGACCTGAGCGCTGCGTGATAAGCGTCTCTTGCAGCATGCGCGAACTGGCGGGATCAGTCAGATAGCGGTTAAGGCGGTCCATCAGACGAGCATGCACGATTTTTATCTCGGAGCGAATGTGCGCCAGCTCAGGAGAGGCGCTGTCGAGCACCTCGCCGCGTTCGCTGATGGTGCGGTTGATGAGATCGATCAATCCGCCGCCATCCGAGAGACCCCCGGCAAGAGCAGCCAGGGTGGGGGCGGCTTCCGCGTTATCGAGCAGCACACGGCGGGCAGTGCGCGAAAGGATCAGCGTGTTGCGAACCGCAAGCAGGTCGCTGGCTTCGAGCGTCATGCCGTGCAGAGTGTGGTCCGTGAGGGGTGCCAGATCGACTGCGCCCTGGAAGGAAACGCTGTCGTTAATGGAGATCAACAGGCGGGCTTCGCGGGTTTCCTGCTGGCGCTGAAGGGCATTCTCAAGGCTGCTGGTGGGTCGAAGCGCCTCAGCCAGGGCTTCGGACGCGCTAAAAGACGCGTAGGACTTTAACCTCGCAAGGACTTTCGGAAACTCAAGCAGGATCAGCGATTTTGGGTTCATGATACGAAAAAGTGTATCACGGAAGACAGTGATCAGAAGGCACTTCTATCTGCCCAGTTAATCTTTCAGGTGTTCGTTTGATTAGATCGGTACAATCTCCCTGTTTATAACCCACCCCCCCTTCCCCCCTCTCCCTTCCGCTGCGCTACACGGATCTTCGACCTTCGCCTCGCTGGAGGGGGTGGAGAAGCCCTCCCCTTTGTCCCAATGCTGGTCACATGTTTAGGTTCGCTGGAGGGGGTCACAAATTTTCATTATCATTATTTTTCAAAAACCTGGATGCAATTAAATTCGAGGGATTAAAAAAGGCGTTGGTATTCAGCAACGCCTTGAACGTAGTAATGTTATGGTGGAAGCTTTAGAAGAGCAATTTACCGCTGAGGACGCAGTGGCGAACCTCAAGTGTTTCAGCATCGAGCAACACCAGGTCAGCGCGTTTTCCAACGGCGATGGAGCCGATCTCATCTTCCATACCCAGGACCTGTGCGGGATTTGCGGTGGCAGCACGCAGCGCGGACTCGACCGGGATGCCATACTCAACCACAGCGCGGCGGAAAGACTCGGTCAGCGGGGTGGCACTGCCGGCAATGGTGCCGCTGGCGAGCGTGGCAAGGCCGTCTTTTACGGTTACTTTTTGTCCGCCCAGCTCATACTCTCCATTCGGCATTCCGCAAGCCATCATGGCATCGCTGATCAAGCAGACGCGGTCTTCGCCAAAGATATTGAACGCTACGCGGACCGCAGCGGGATGAACATGGTGCCCGTCAGCAATCAGCTCGACGGTGCTGGCAAAGTCAGCCGCGGCGCCGATGAGACCAGGGGCGCGGTGGCTGAAGCCGTTCATAGCGTTGTAGAGGTGGGTTACGTGGCTGGCGCCGCGTGCAAAAGCTTCTTTTGCCAGCTCATAATCGGCGCTGGTGTGATGCAGGCTGACAACGCAGACTTCGCTGGTGCGTTCGATGAAATCGAGGGCACCTGGCTTCTCGGGGGCGACGTCGTTCAGGCGGATGCGACCGCCGCATGCCTCGTTGAGCTCCACAAAGAGATCGTAATCCGGATCGATCAGGTTGTTGGGGTCCATGGCACCCTTCTTCTCAACGGCAGCAAATGGACCTTCGAGATTGATACCGCGCATGACAGCACCATCTTCGATGGGGTTATCCATGAACTCGCCGGCACAGCGCACCATGTTTAGCAGTACCGGCTTTTTCATTGCCATGGTAGTGCCAAGATAGCTGGTAACGCCAACCGATGCCAGATAGCGGGCAATATTTATGTGCGCATCGCGAGTGCTATCGCAGAAATCGGTGCCAGCCGCACCATGGATGTGAATATCGATGAATCCGGGAGACACAATGCAACCGGAAGCGTCGAGGACCTCCGCATCGAAATGCGGTTTACTGATACGATCCAACTCGGTGTAAACATTCCCATCATAAAGGGAAAAATCTTCGCCAAAAACAAGGCCATTTTTTATAAGCATCTTTCACCATTCTCCATTGATTGAATCTGTCACCATGTCAAGCTTCGATATAATAGCATAACGGAATCATCATAACATAGTCAAGGATAGACAATGATAAAAGCGGTTTTTTGCGATGTGGATAATACCCTGACCAGTTCGAAAACGCGCACCATCCCGGCAAGCGCCCTGGAAGCGATCCGAAAAGCACGCAACAATGGCGTGAAGGTAATCGCCGCGACAGGCAGGCAAACCCGCACTTATGAAGAAGGCAAAATACTGAGAGGGATCGCCCTGGACGGATACGTGGCGGTCAATGGACAGCTCTGTTACCTCCCGGATGACACGATTATCCACAAGGACCTACTCGATCCACACGATGTGGCGGTTATCTTGCGCCTCTCCCAGGAACTGAACTTCGCCTGCTGCCTGGTGGAGGGGGATAAGCTCTACCTGACCAAGATCGACGAAAACGTGCGTTCTTTTCATGAAATGATCCACATTCCATACCCGGTGGTGATGTCTCCTAATGGGGCGGAGAGCCGCGATGTGCTTTCCATTGCGCCTTATATAAGCCTTGAAACCGAAGCGTTGATCACTCCCCACCTGCTCAATAGTGTGATTGTACGTTTCAACCCCTATAACTGTGACGTGATCCCGCATGAAGGCGGAAAAGATGTAGGGATGCGGGCGATGCTGGACTATTTTGGAATATCCACAGACCAAGCGATGGCAATCGGAGATGGCCAAAACGACATCAGCATGCTGAAGGCAGCAGGAGTCGGCGTGGCAATCGGGCAGTGCAGCCCGGAAGTGATGGCTGCGGCGGATTATCACGCGCCTGAAGCCGATGAGGATGGCATCTGGCACACCTTTGAGAAGTTTGGGATCATCTAAGAGGAGGTCGGGATGGAAAAAGTGACCATAGAGGTATGCTGCGGTTCGGTAGATGACGTGGTAAGGGCGGCGGTGGCTGGCGCGGACCGGGTGGAGTTGAACGCGGCGCTGTTTGTCGGTGGGTTGACCCCTTCGGTTGGAGCAGTTTTGGAAGCCAAAGCCCGGGTGGATATCCCGATCATCAGCATGATCCGTCCGCGAGCCGGCGGTTTCTGCTACACCGACCTGGAATTTCAGACCATGCTGCGGGATACGCGAGAACTGGTAAAGGCGGGCGCAGATGGGTTCGCCGTTGGTTTTTTGACTGCGGATGGCTGGCTGGACGAGGAACGTTGCAAAATCTGGGTGGACGTTGCGGGCGGGAGAGAACTGGTGTTTCATCGCGCCTTTGATATCATGAAGAACGAACCCGAACAAGTGCTGCCGCGGCTGGCTGAGCTTGGGTTCAGGCGCATTCTGACCAGCGGCAGGGAACCATCCGCGCCGGCAGGGGCTGAAATGATCAAACGCTGCGTGGAAGTGGGGGCAGTGGAGGTGCTGGCAGGGGGTGGGGTTCGGGCTGGGAATGTGAGGGAGTTGATCGAGCGCACTGGCTGCCGGCAGGTGCATTTCACCTGTCATACGAAGATGGAGGATACTTCGGTGAGGGGTGCAAAGTTGTCGTTTGGCGTGCCAAATTTGCCGGAAAACGAAAAATTCGATATAATAGATACTGAAATATTAGCCGATCTGATCGGACTGATTCGCACTTTACCCACATTCTAAGGGTTCCACAAAGCATGGGGGCAAACGCTTTGTTAACGCGCCCAAAATAGACCACTTGTATTGACACTGGCGCTATTTGGATTATCATTATCACATAGTTGCCAGTAAGACAGACTCATGATCAACTTGCTGGAATAATAATTGCAATCAGTCAGAACTGTTTTAACAACAAAATAATACAGAGGTGTATGAATGAACAATGAAGTGTTCGAGATGGCATATAAGCTCATCGCCAAACTCCAGGAGACCCAGGGAGAAAACATTCTGGCAGCTGCGCGTTGCATCGCAGATACGTTCGAACACGGTGGCATTATCCAGGCTTTTGGATCCGGGCATTCTTATGCCGGGGCAATTGAGCTTTGTGGGCGTGCTGGAGGTTACGTACCCTCAAAAGTGATCAAAGATCCAGCTGGTGGGATGTATGAATCAATCCAGGGCGTTGGTGAGATCCTCATGAAGAAGGTTGAGATTTTGAAGGAGGACGTGGTTTTCGTCATTTCCAACTCAGGTCGCAATCCCCTTCCGATCGAAATTGCCATCCAGGCGAAACAACGTGGCGCAAAAGTCGTCGCCCTGACGTCCGTCAGCGCAAGTTCCAAATTAAGTTCAAAGCATCAGTCCGGCAAACGCTTGTTTGAGGTGGCAGATGTGGTCATCGACAATCAGGTTCCTGATGGGGACGCAAGCATCCAGCTTGAGGGTCTCGACACCGCTATTTGCGGTATGTCATCGATTGTCACCTCAGTTGCACTGCAGGCTGTCGTGCTTGAATCGGCGAAGATGCTCCTTGCAAAAGGTATCACGCCGCCATTCTTTAAGTCTCAGAATATTGATGGAGGTGAAGAATATAACGACGCATTGCTTAAGAAGTACTTTGGACGGATTAATCATATGTAGTTCATCAGGAGGGAAACCTCCAAAACTAACGAAAGGAGTAAGACCTAAATGAGTACGTTTCTTCTAGCATTATTCTTAGCAATCTTTACAGGCTTAATGATTGTGTTTGCGTCATTGGCCATGGGCGGTATCTACAATCCGCTCATTTTCGGTGTCGTCACCGGCATTTTGGTCGGCGATGTGACGTTGGGTCTTGAGGTTGGTGCCATCTGCGCTCTCTATGACATTGGCTTCTATACCTATGGAGGCGCGACAACGCCTGATTACAACGTAGGTGCTATGTTCGGTGTGGTCGTTGCCAAGCAGAGTGGTGACATTAACCAGGGTATCGTGATCGGTACCGTTGTTGCCCTGCTCATGTCCTGGTTCGACATCCTTGGCCGCGGTGTTACGACCGTCTTCCAGCACGGTGGTGACAAAGCCCTCGCCAACAAAGACATCAAAGCCTTCGAACGCTGGCATCTGCTCGGCACCCAGGGTTGGTTCTGGAGCCGCTTCATCCCCGTGTTCGTTGGCATGCTGTTGATTGACAATTATCAGGTGATTGCCGACTTTATCGCCAATTATGCCTGGATCAAGAATGGTCTGGCAGTAATTGGAAAGGCTCTCCCGGCGGTCGGTTTTGCATTGCTGCTTTCATATATGGACATCAAGAACTTCTGGCCATTTATGTTACTCGGCTATGCACTCTATGCATTCATGGGCGTCCCAACACTCGGTCTGGCCATCATCGGTATTGCCCTCGGCTATCTCTTCACCGTATTTATGAAAAAGCAGGAGGCATAAGATGGCACGCACTAACGCTAAACTCTCCGAACAGGCTTTAAAGAAAGCCGCGAAACGACACAACTGGGCACTTCAGTGGTGCTGGAACTACGAACGTATGCAGGCTTCCGGTTTTGCATATGCCATGGTTCCCGTCCTGAAAGAGCTCTATGATAACAACGATGAGGTTTGCGAAAACCTCGAACGTCACATGCAGTTCTACAACTGCCATCCGGGTGGTTCAGCCGTGATCATGGGCGCAGCTGTTGCCCTTGAAGAAGGCTATGAAACTGACATGTCCGACAGCATCAAGGTCGCCCTGATGGGCCCCTTGGCAAGTATTGGCGACACCATCCAGGCTGTGTTGGTGAAACCGATTGCCTACATCATTGCTGCTGGCCTGGCAGCCGAGGGAAGCTTCCTCTCACTGCCCGTGATCATCCTCCCACTTCTGGCTCTCTTCCTCGCCAGATGGCCGCTCTTCAAGTGGGGCTACAAGCGCTCTGTTGCCATCCTCGAAGACATCGAGGGCAATACCGACTTCAACACCCTGCGTAAGACTGCCCAGATCCTTGGTCTGACCGTAGTTGGTGGCTTTGTGCCGAGCATGATTGGCGTGGTATTGAAGTACACATACTCCAAGACCCTGACCGATCCCACAACCGGAGAAGCCGTGGTGAAGACTGTTGCTCTGCAGGATACGCTTGACGGCATTCTGCCAAAAATGCTGCCTATCGCGCTGGTTGCATTCTGCTACTGGCTGCTCAAGAAAAAGGTCAATCCTGTACGCGTCATTGCGATCATTGCAGTGATCTCTTTTGTACTGGGCGCGCTCGGCATTTTGGGCTAATCTTTAGTACAATTATTGGTGGCGGAGAAAATCCCTTCTCCGCCACCAAATCTATTTGAGGGATATTCAGGAGAGAGAATAAATGATTAAGCATCTTCGCATTGACAACCGTTTGATTCACGGGCAGGTCGCCGTTACATGGATGCGCCGCATTAACGCAGATGCGATTGCCGTGGTCAATGATGACGTAGCCAAAGACCGCATTCAGCAGATGGCACTCCCCCTTGCCGCCAGAGACGCAAAGGTGCTGGTGCTGTCCCATCAGGGGTTGCAGGACTATGTCAGGGAGCACCCGGAAGTGTCGCTCTTTGTGATTGCCAAGTTTCCAACTGATGCACTGCGCATCCTTGAGAGCGGGCTTGAAGTTGGTGAAGTCAATGTCGGAAATGCTGCCCCGATTGCCGGGACCAAGTATGTCATGGTGGAAAAGAAATCGATCGCTGCTACCAAAGAAGACGCTGAAGTTTATCGCAAAATTGCAGCACTTCGCGGCGGGAAACTGTTGACTCAAACCGTCTCCACCTATGAACCCCAGGACTTTCTCGAATTGCTGCGAAAAGCCGGCCTTTAGGCTTTTGTGGCAGCATTCGAACGAATGCCCATTTAAATACGAAAACTATGGTGGTCACTTCGAGAATTCGGGGTGACCACTATTTATAAATGCTAAAACTGAACAGGAAAATCTGCCATGCAACTGAAAATCGCAAAAATTATTAACAGCCTGCTTGTCCTTCTGACCGTGATCATCCTGGCGCTTGCCGGTGGATACTTCTTTGTCTACAATCGCTATCCCGAGTTTAAGACGACTTACCTGATCCTTTTCGCGATCATTACCATTGCTTTGATGATCTTTTTCAGGTGGATGGAAGAGAGTTGGGATAAACGCGTCATCACCCGGATGGCTAAAGAAGGGAAAGTGGCGCTGGCGAACATCAAACACTCAGAACGGGTAATGCGCATGCGCGACAGCGCGTTCACCAATTTCTGGCTTTACGAGTTTGTCGCGGATCTGGTAACGCCCGAGCTTGAAACTCTGAAAGATGTGAAATTCTGGGAGAAAATGAATGCAGAGACCGGGCAGATACCGAATGGCTCGGTTTTCGTTACCTATGATCCGGAAAAGCCAACTCAAATTTTTGTGATTCCTAATGTTCTGATCAGTCAGCTGCCTGAGCTGATGCCCGCTGTACGTAAGATCGAAGAGAATGCACCAGTTCGATACCTGGATACCTATTACAACAAGGGTATGGTCATTAAAAGCATGAAAGACTCGCTGGCACAACAACGCCAGGCGGTGGAAGAAAAAAAGAAGGAAGGATAAGATGATGCGGATCGGAACAGTTGGCACGGGATTTGTCGTCGATGGCTTTTTTGACGCGGTAAGCAGGACGGATAACGCTGAAGTGGCAGCTATTTACTCGCGCAGCGAAGAAACAGCGAAGGCTTTTGCAGCAAAACATAATCTGACAAAATGGCATACGGACCGGGAAGCTTTCTTAAATGATCCCGAGGTTGATGTTGTTTACGTAGCCTCGCCTAATTCTCTGCATTACCAGTGGACGCTGGACGCGTTGAAGGCAGGTAAGGGTGTGATTTGCGAAAAACCCTTTGTTGCCACTCATGCCGAGTGCCTGACGGTGTGCAAACTTGCACGTGAAAAGGGTTTATTCCTGGTGGAAGCCGTCACCGTCCCACATCTGCCCAACTTCAAACTGCTGCGCGAACACCTGGACAAGATTGCTCCACTTAAGTTAGTGCAGCTAAACTTTTCTCAATACTCCAGCAAGCACAAAGCTTTCCTGGAAGGTAAGAATCCGAATGTCTTCAACCCTGCCTTTGCTGGTGGAGCATTGATGGACATCAACTACTATAACTTGCGCTTCATGCTGGATCTGTTCGGGGAGCCGGAGGATATTCGTTATTTTGCCAATCTCGCGAAAAACGGCATCGACACTTCCGGCGTGCTGATGATGAGATATCCAGGTTTTGTGGCGGAGGGTGTGGGGGCTAAAGACAGTCGCAGTGAGAACATGGTACAGATCCAGGGCGAGAAGGGTTACATCATAGTACCCAAGGAAAGCAGCCGCTGCATCTCATTCACCGTGGTCACACAGGCAGGTGAAGAAACCTTCAATGAGCAGTCGGATGACAACGTGCTCGTCTATGAATTACGCGACTTTGCGGAAATGTACCGCACCAATGACATCGTGAAAAGAGATGAATTACTGGAAATGACTTGCCGCGCCATGAAGTGGCTGGAGAAAGCCCGCAAGGACGGTGGAGTGTACTTTGAAGGAGAAAGATAACATGTGGATCAGGTCGAGCCGGATTTACACAGAAGATGGTTTGCTGGACGGATGGATGCGTGTTGAGGAAGGGAAGATTGTGCAATTTGGCAGGGGTGAAAAAGAAGGCGCGCGCGATTTTGGCGATCTGCGCATCATTCCCGGCATATTTGACACCCACATCCATGGCACTCAGGGCTATACCATGTGGGAAGAAGGCAACAGCGGCGATATTGATTTCCAACTCGATGGCTTCTTGAAGGGTGTGGCAAGTGAGGGCGTGACCCTGGTATTGCCGACGCTTTTTAGTGCGACTGGTGATGGTGAGGGAGCGTTGGACGTCCTGACCAAAGCTGCCAACCGCGTTGGCAAGCCGCAAAATGGCGCGAGCGTGGCAGGGGTGCACTTTGAGGGACCCTACTTGAACCGGGTTGGCGAGAAAGGCATCCGCCCCAAAACCCCCACGATCGACCTGGACTTTGTGCGTAAGGCGATCGAGGCTGGCGGCGGGCATCTCAAGTTGATGGGATTGGCTCCGGAGTTGCCCAAGGCAAAAGAGATGATCGATTTGCTGACCGGGAATGGCGTGATCGCCGCGTTTACCCATACCGACTGTAATTCCACCCAGGCGTTTGCCGCTTTTGAGAATGGCATCACCGTGGCAACGCATCTCTGCAACGTGATGACCGGTATTCACCATCGGGATGTAGGCGGGTTGGGGGCATCGCTGCTGGATGAACGTGTCAGTTGCGAGTTGATCTGCGACGGCTTGCACGTCTCGAATCCGATGGTCCAAATTGTCATGCGCGCCAAACCCCACGAAAAGATCATGTTGATATCCGATTGCACCGGTTACTCTGGCGCGCCAACCGGCACGTATCGAGGATTTCTGGGGCATTCCGGCGAAGTGATCGTGGACGATTTGGGCTTTGTACGCGAACCAGGCGGGCGCCTGCGCGGGAGCAGCAAGCCGGTGCTGTACGGCATTTGGAACCTGGTGGAAAACATTGGGCTTGAAATTGAAGATGCCATCAGGATGGCATCCCTTGTCCCTGCCCGGAAATATGGCTTCGGAGATAAAAAGGGATCGATAAAGATTGGCAAAGACGCTGATTTTGTGGTCATCAGCGAGGATTACAAAGCACTTGAAACTTACGTTGAGGGACGCAAGGTTTTTGACCGTGCCGTTGAAGGGGATAAGATCTTCAACCAGCTTATGCTGGACACATTACTGAGGTGAACATGATTAGAGTAACAACTTCCACCAGCTATGTAACCCCGCAAGAATCCTGTTTTATGGGCGGTTATGGCATGCGCAGGCAAAAGTCTGAGGGCGTCCTCGATGAGTTGAAATGTACCGCAGTTTTGCTGGAGATCGAAGGTAAACCCGTCATATTCTGCGATGTGGAGATCCTGATGATCACAACCGAAATAGTTACAGCGGTTAAGGAAAGACTGCACGAGAAGTATGGCATTCAGCCAGAAATGGTGACTATCGCCACCACTCACACTCACGCCGGACCTGAGATCCGTTCGGAGAGATTACCCATGTTTGATGAAGAAACCGACGATGGCTTCTGGCGGCGCTACCAGGACTTTTTGAAGGAAAAGATCTTTTCCACCATCGCCGCCTGCTTCGAGCAAGAACTCCTGGAAGTTGACGCCTCGTATCGAACCGTAAAAATTGAAGGATTATATGGCAATCGCAACGGGATTGGTAAACCTGAGGATAAAGAAGTCACGCTGATCGTCTTTACGAAAGAAAACAGGGTTGTGGCGGCAATTGTGAGCATTGCTTGCCATCCTACGGTGCTGGGTGCCCAGAACCTGCAGATCAGCAGTGACTTGCTGGGGTACATCAGCCGTGGTGTCAAGGAAAGGCTGGGAGTGTATCCTTTGATGATGCAAGGTGCCTCAGGGGACATGAGCAATCGCAATTACCGCCAGGGTCACGATGCACAAGAGCTCACCCGCACAGGCGAGGGCATCCTGGCACAGCTTTTTGCGAGCGAAGAATTAGCACCGCTCAATTTGACTGAACCAGTCGTGGAAGAATATCACTGGGAAACGACTTATCCGGTTGATAAAGCAGCTCTCAAAGCCTTACAGGCACAGATCCGGGAACAAATGTCCATCGAGGAAAATTACGACAAACATAAGATCCTGCTTTCTTCAGACTATGCAATTGACCTGAAGCTGAAAAACGACGCCATAACCGCGTGTTTTAACGCGGCAATTATCCGGTTAGGGGATATGGAGATCTGCAAACAACCTGGCGAGATGTTTTCGCGCTTTGGCATGAAGATCAAAGCAGCCAGCAAAGCGAAACTCCCACTTATCTGGGGGTATGCCGATGATTACGGCGGCTATCTCGCGGACGAGGGCGAATACGGCAAGACCTACGAAAGTATCATGTCTCCCATGCCAAAGGGTGCTTCAGAAGAAATAACTGATGACCTGGCCCGCTTAATGGCTGGAGAAATGGAGTAAAAATGACTTACGCAAGTGAATACCTGGAACATTTGAGTGGGATTCTTGAGAAAATAAAGGCAAATGAAGAGCAGTACGGCGAAACAGCCGCAGCGATCCTGGCACGAGTCAAACAGGGAGGGATGATCTTCCCCTTTGGCACCGGGCATGGGCATTTGCTGGCGTTGGAGATGTTCTATCGCGCCGGCGGGATGATGGGAGTAAACCCGATCCTGACCGAAGAACTGATGCTGCATAAATCTGCCACAGGTTCCTCCGCCTTTGAACGCAGTGAAGGTAAAGCGGAACCTCTGCTGGAAGAATTCAAAGTCAGCGACAAGGATGTGGTGATTGTGTTCTCGAACAGCGGCATCAATCCGCTCACGATCGAGATGGCTTTGGGCGCAAAAGAACGCGGCGCCCTGACCATAGCTCTGACCAATCTGAACCATTCCCGCCCGCTGCAAAGCCGCCATCATTCGGGATTGAAGCTGTATGAGATCTGCGACATCGTACTCGACAACTTCGGTGTGTTGGGCGATGCCTGCGTGGAAGTGGCTTCGGGCATCAAGATCGCGCCGACCTCCACCATTTCCGGTGCGGCGATCGTGCACACTCTGACTGCCAAGATGGCTGAATTGGCGGAGGCAGAGGGGTATGAACTTGAACTCCTGACTTCGGGTAACGTTCCGAATGGACACGAACGCAACCTGGCGCTGATCAATAAGTACAAGGGTGTCATCAAAAGCCTCGGGCTATAGAGCCTGAGGGAATTGAAAGGAAATGTTTTGAATAGAGAATTTGTTCAAGATAATATCAAGTTAGCCGCTTTTGATCTGGATGGTACCATCCTGACCAAAAGTTTCATTACCGAGGATACCAAAACAGCCATTACCCGTCTGTCGGAGACTGGCATTAGGACTATCGTCTCGACTGGACGGCATATGTTCCAGCTGCCGCCGGCAGTACATGAAATCCCCAGTTTTCAGACCGCAATCGGCTCCAACGGAGCCATGATTGGCAATATGCGCACCCATGAACTTTACTTTTTTGACGGCTTCGACGTGGCAACCGCATTGAAATTTCTGCGCTGGCTGCCCTCAGTCACCAACTCGTTCCACATCGCATTCCAGGATGGTTCGGGATACCTGATGAAGGAGGATTTTGAGCGGTTGCTGGACCTGCAGCCCAATGAAGTGGAACGGGAAAAATCAGCCCTGGAATACCGGCGCGTCTATACTATCCTCGATGACATTGAACATGTCGCAGAGACCATGAAACCAGTGGCGAAATTTGGCTTCAGAATGGCTAAAGAGGCAGATGTGCCTGCCGCGGTTCGCATGGTGAAGGAAAGCTTTGGTTTCGAAGCCGCGATCACGGATTATCAGACCATCGAGGTAACCAAGGCGGGTGTCACAAAAGCCTCCGGCTTGAAACACCTTTGTGAGCGTTATGGTTTGAAGACCGAAAACGCGATTGTTTTCGGCGACAGCGGTAATGATGTGCCCGCGATGCGCATTGCAGGATATGCCGTGGCGATGGGTAATGCCTTCCCTGAAGTGAAGTTGGCGGCAGATGAAGTTACTGAAAGCATTCATGAGGATGGTGTAGTTCTGGCACTTAATCGATTGTTTGACCTGTAAAGGAGAAAAATGGCAGTTCAACCGTCTGAAATAAAGAAACTAAAGACCGAACAGCGCAACCCTGCGACATTGGATATTGATCTGCTGCCAACATTGGATATGGTACGGATGCTCAACGATCAAAACCGGGTGTTGGCAGACGCCGTGGACGAGCAAGCTGAGCAGATAGCGGACGCGGTGGAGCTCATCACCGAGCGCATGCTGCGAGGTGGACGCCTGATCTATATTGGCGCGGGCACCAGTGGCAGACTTGGCGTGATGGATGCCTCCGAGATCCCACCCACCTTTTCGATGCCCCCTGAGGGAGTGGTTGGGCTGATAGCTGGCGGCGATAGAGCCATTAGCGGGGCGGTGGAGCATGTGGAGGATGACCCCCTGGCTGCGGTTGAGCAGCTCAAGGCGCTTGGCTTATACCAGAACGATGTCGTTTGTGGCGTTGCTGCCAGTGGGCGCACGCCCTATGTGATTGGCGGACTGGATTATGCCAAGAGTGTTGGCGCGGGCACGATCAGCGTTGCCAATAACAAGCATAGCGAGATTGGCAAGCATGCCGAGGTCGCGATCGAAGTCGAAACCGGACCGGAAGCACTTTCGGGCTCCACCCGCCTGAAAGCCGGCACGGCTCAGAAACTGGTGTTGAATCTGCTCTCCACGGGCACGATGATCCAGCAGGGTAAGACCTACAGCAACCTGATGGTGGATGTCAAAGCGACGAACGAGAAGTTGCAGGCACGCTGCCTGAACATCCTGCGGGAAATCTTCCCTACGGCGGAAACCGAACGGCTGGAGGATGCCCTGGTACGCGCAAAAGGCAGCGTAAAACTGGCAGCGGTCATCATCAAGACAGGCTTGCCGGTGGAGAAGGCGCGCGCTGAACTGGAGCGGCATGAAGGACATTTGCGCCGTGTCTTTGGGGAGGCATAAAATGCTGGCGAGATCTGTCATCATTCCTGCCAAGGGACGCGCTGAAGTAGTGGAGGAAGAGCTCGATACCAGCAACTTGCAGCCCAATGAAGCGATCATCCAGGCTGAAGCCAGCATGATCAGCGCTGGCACGGAACTTTCGCGCGTGTTTGAGATCAAGAAAGGCTTCAGTTACCCGGTGCGACCGGGCTACTCGGCAGTCGGATTAGTGCTGGCAAAGGGTGAGGAGCTGACAGACCTGCAAGTTGGGGATCGAGTGTTCTACACCGGACCACACACTTCAATCTGTCGATTCTCACGCGGAAAACACACCCAGGGGCCGATGATCTTCAAACTCCCGGAGGGCATTGACGCACAGGAAGGCACCTTGATCACCCTGGCACTGGTGGCGATCAGCGGCATAAACAGCGTGGAAGTTCGCCTTGGCGATCGGATTGGCGTGTTTGGCATGGGAATGATCGGGCTTTTGGCGGCGTTGATGCTGAAAAAGCTCGGCGCAGAGGTGGTGGCGATTGATCCGGTGGTGGAACGCTGCGCCCAGGCGCAGCAGATGGGCATTACGCAGATAGTGGATTGCCCTCCGGAAGAACAGCTGGCGCAGATCCAGGCGCGCTTTGGCGGTCTGGATGGGGCGGTGGATGTGACTGGCACAGCAAGGGCGATCGAGACGGCAATTCTGGCGTGCAAGAAGTACGGGCAGGTGGCACTGCTCGGCACTCCGCGTGCATCTTGCACTTTGGATGTGACGCCCATGCTGAATGCCATCCATATGCGCATGTTGCGAGTGACCGGGGCATTCAACAGCCTGGAACCGGTGTTTGAGAGTGAAGGCATGCGTCTGAACGTGGCGCGCAACTTTGAAACCGTATGCAGCATGGTCTTGAGCCGCGAGCTGCCGGTTTCGTGGCTGATCAGCCATGTGATCGAACCTGAGGAAGTTGAACGAGCCTACCATGGATTGATGTATGAACCGGACCTGTATCACTGCGTGGTAATTGACTGGGGTAAGTAGTCGTTTTTCTGGGGTTATTAATTATCTGGACAAGGTGAACTTTGTCTGCCTTGAACCAGCCAACCCGCCACGTGAAGTTCTTGTCAATCCGAGCTTTTTTTGCGGAGAATCTGATTATTGAAGGATAGATCCTTCACTGCGTTCAGGATGACAAGACCCACCCCCTTTATCCACCTCCCTCGAGGAGGTTAGGAAAAGCCTTGCCTCAGGGTCATTCATTATCCGTCATTCAATATAGGTACTGCGAGGGAGCGCCTGCGACACACCAGCGAGAATTAGAATTGGTTCCCGTGTGATGAGATGGCGTCAATGGGGTTTCTCATTTTGGTTCACTGAAATAAGTTTCTCAACCAGAGAATAATCAAAGAATCTTGAAAAATATGAAACTCATATGTTAATTTACTGTCTTTAGCCAGCCAACCCCCTCCAGCGAAGCGTAGGGAGGGGGAAAGGGGTGGGTCTTTACTGGTTTTCGAGGCGTCCGGTTTACCGATAGAATTCTGCGCCTGTTTTCAAATACGGCGCATTAAGGCCGCGTCATGCCCGACTTTGTAGCTTATCCGTTACAATTAGGGCATGATCATTTTCCATAACATTTCACAATTGATAACTGTTGCCGGGGGTCCCCAGAGGGGGCTGCAGCTCGGCAAGCTTGGCATAATTGAGCAGGGAGCAATCGTCTGCGATGGTGAAACGATCCTTGCTGTTGGCAGAGATGGCGACATATTGGAACGTTATCCCAACGCGGAACGGGTTGATCTTTCCGGGAGGGCGGTGGTGCCCGGGTTTGTGGACCCGCATACCCACCTGATCTGGGCGGGAGACCGCGCCAACGAGTTCGAGATGCGCCTGCAGGGCAAGAGCTATATGGAGATCATGGCAGCTGGCGGTGGGATCCTGGCGACGCTGACGGCGACAAGGAAAGCAAGCCTTGAGCAGTTGGTGGAAGAGGCACGCAGCCGCGTTGATATCGCTTTTGCGCATGGCACTACCACTATTGAAGCCAAAACGGGTTATGGACTGGACATTGAAACCGAATTGCGCCAGCTGGAAGCCATCCTGGAGTTGGACCGCACTACAGCGATCGAGATTGTACCTACCTACATGGGCGCACATGCCATCCCACCGGAGTTCAAGGGCAACCCCGCCGGCTACACCCGCTTTTTGTGTGAAGAAGCGCTGCCGGTAACCAAACAATGGTGGCTTGAGCATGCCAAAGGAAGATCTCTGCCCTTTGTGGACGTCTTTTGTGAGGCGGGTGTGTTTGAGATCGAAGAAACACGGGAAATTCTGAGTGTGGCAAAAGCACTGGGATTCCCGCTAAAGCTGCATGCCGATGAATTTGAGAATCTGGGCGGTGCCAGCCTGGCGGCGGAACTTGGAGCAATCTCGGCAGATCACCTGGTAAAGACCTCGCGGGAAGATATCGCTCGCCTGGCGGCGAGCGAGACGGTGGCGGTGTCACTGCCGGGCACGCCATTTGGCCTGGCACAACAGGAATACACCCCGGCAAAGGAAATCCTGGCGGCTGATGGCTATCTGGCACTGGCGACTGACCTGAACCCGGGCACAACCTGGAATGAATCCATGCAGTTTATCCAGGCGCTGGCGTGCCGCTACCTGAAGCTCACGCCTGCCCAGGCGCTGGTGGCTTCCACGATTAATGCCGCCAGGGCTGTGGCCCTTGAGCATCAAGTTGGTTCGATTGAACCAGGGAAGCAGGCGGACTTTCTGGTGCTGACCACGCCAGATTATCGAAACCTCAGTTACCGTTATGGCAGTAACCAGGTGGAAATGGTCGTCAAAAAGGGCGACATCTATCCCTTCGCTTTTTAGGTGAAAATGGATCCGGAACTGATACGCCAGTTGATCAACTTAGCCATCCTCGTTGCGGGGGTGCTGGCGATTATTTGGGTGCTGCGGGATGTCTTCAAACTGGCATGGCGGGTTATCAGGACAATTGTTTTGATCATCGTCCTGCTGGCAATCCTGGGGAACATCCTGGGCATCATCCAATTACCGAGGTTGTAATGGAATTGAGTATCGAACAAGCCCGCGCGTTTTATCCCGGTGATGACCCTGTGCATGGCTTTGACCACGTGTTGCGGGTTTACAGGATTGCGGAGCGTATCGGCAGGGAAGAAAGTGCAAATCTTGAGATAGTGAGAACCGCTGCACTTTTGCACGATTCAAAAGGCGCAGACCCGCGCGGGGAGGCGAACGAACGCGAGGTGCACCACCTGCTCAGCGCGGAGTTTGCCGGAGAGGTCCTTTTGGGACTGGGTTGGATACCGGAAAAAATAGAGGCGGTGCAGCACTGCATCCGCAGCCATCGCTACCGCGCGCAGGATGAACCCCCACGCACGATAGAAGCGATGTGCCTTTTTGATGCAGATAAGCTGGACGTGTTGGGAGCAATCGGAGCAGCCCGCACCACGGCTTTTTCCGCGCAGGCAGACCTCCCGTTTTACTACGAGCCTTCTCAGCTCTTCCTGGAAACCGGTGAGCATGAGCCTGATGAGCCCCACAGCGCTTATCACGAGTTTTTGTTCAAGCTGCAATTTGTGCATGAGCGGCTTCTAACCAGGGCTGGCAGAGCCATCGCCGCGCAGCGCGATGTTTTTTTGCGTCAATATTTCGAACAGCTGCAGGCGGAATGCCGCGGTGAACGCTAATCCCGGGAGTGACAATGATAGGAGCTATTATTGGGGACGTGGTGGGGTCGGTGTATGAGTTTAACAACCACCGCAGCAAGGAATTTCCGCTCTTCAAGGAAAAATCTACGTTCACGGATGACAGCGTTCTGACCTTTGCGACAGCCAAAGTGCTGCTCGACGGCGGTGATTATGGCGCTATGTATCAGCAGTTCGCAAGAGCGCATCCCAACCGGGGCTACGGCGGAGGCTTTGCCAGGTGGATCAGGCGAGATGACCCAAAACTGTACAATAGTTTTGGTAATGGCTCGGCAATGCGTGTCGCGCCGGTTGGCTTTGTGTTTCCAGATCTTGAGAGCACTCTCGCGGAGGCGAAACGCAGCGCGGAAGTGACCCATAACCACCCTGAAGGTATCAAGGGCGCCCAGGCTGTGGCGCTGGCGATCTGGATGGCGCGCCAAGGTGAAGACAAAGCTGCCATTCGCCAGGCAGTGACTCAGCAATTCGGTTACGATCTTAGCCGAAGCTGTGACGTCATTCGAGAGGAAAACGAGTTCGATGAGACCTGCCAGGGCTCGGTACCTGAAGCGATCACCTGTTTCTTGGAATCAACTGACTTTGAGGACTGCATCCGCCTGAGCATCTCTATTGGCGGCGATAGCGACACCATCGCCTGCATTGCAGGTGGGATCGCGCAGGCTTACTATGTTGACATTCCTGATTGGATCGTGAAAGAAACCCGTGCCCGATTGCCGGTTGAGTTCCTGGAGATTTTGGATCGGTTTGAATATCGATTTTTTTAGAAAATCAGATCAATTTGACAAATAAAGCCGCCCGAGTTATGGACGGCTTTTACTTATTAATTTTGATCTTGCCTTACTTTGTCGCGCAGGCAATGCAGGGGTCGAAGGCTCGCACCACGCGCCCAACAGCCCGTTCCAACTCCGCGCTGATGCCATCCTGGCTGACGTAGCGCTTGGCTGCCACGGTCAGGGCACGGCGGATGGCAAGCATGTTATGAACCGTGGGGATGACAAAATCCGCGCTCTTGATTAAACCGTTCTCGACCTCATAGCGATGGATCAGTGGTCCCCGTGGGGCTTCCACCAAGCCAAAGCCGGTGCCATCCCTGGGGGTGTAGCCAACCTCCGTCTCGCCGTGTTCGAGATCGTACTCCAACATCTGCTGCACTTTTTCGAGGGCGTAGACCAGTTCGATCCCGCGGCAGAGGTCAAAGAACATGATCGCATGTGCCGGTTTACCGAAGGTCTGCACGAAGCGTCTCAAGTAAGCATCTGCTACGGGCGTGCCGAGCGATTCAGCCAGGTTTATGCGCGCCAGGCTGTTCGCGCGAATGATCTGCCCCATGTAACTGCTGACGCCAGCGTAAGAGTATTCGCTTTCGGCAACCTGTAAATAGGCTTCGAAATCATGCGGTTCAAAACTCGGCGCTTGGGTGCCATCGGGCTGCATCACGCGCAAACGCTGGCTATTCAGGCGGTAATTGGTCGCACCGGTGGACGCCAGGTAGTGGGTGGGCTCATCGTCTCCCCAGGAGCCAATCCGGTCCACCATTTCCATCGACATTTCCCAGTAGATATCCACCATTTCAGCAGCAAAGGGAAGCAGCTCTTTGATGGTGAGGATCATGCGATCTGCTTTTTCCCTGGGGATGCCGCTCTTTACCCCACCAATGACCGTTTTGATTGGGTGGATGAACTGACCGCCAGCCAGGCTGATGAGATCCGTACCGATCTTGCGGATCTTGAGTGCTGTTTGCGCCAGCGAAAATTCACGGGCTTTTCCAGCCTCGCTTTGAGAGAGTTCAAACAAGGAACTGGCATTAGTGCGGTCTGGCATGGTGAAGATGAAAAGAGATGTTGCCTGGTTCTGAATGAGTTGACCAAGCAATAGCACCTCACGAATATCCTGGGCTAAAGGGGGAGGAGTGACACCAAAGACGTCTTCCAGGGCTTTGACCGAGGCGACCTGGTGGGCAGTGGAACACACGCCGCAGATGCGGGGAACGATGACGGTAATCTGTTCGGCAGGTATGCCGCGGACGTAATGACTGAAACCGCGCATTTCCATCGCTTGGAAATCCGCCCTGAAGACTTCGTTATCGTGAATGTCGATCACAACACGCGCATGACCTTCGATTCGACTGAGGGGATAGGTGATTGTCGTCATTAGAGCATCTTCTCCTTTGTCCGCAAGGGGAGGTCGGCTTCCTGGGTGTAGTCTGTGAATTGACCAAGGAAGAGCGAGAGCCAGGGAGACTCGAGGACGGCATCGATCTCTTCGGCGGGGATATCCGTCATGCGGGAAAAGACGCGCCGAAGGTTGTCGAGCACAAACTTGGGTTCTTTGTTCAAATACGGGTTAGCAGGTCCGCGGCAGCCCACGCAGGCATGCCCGGGGCGGGTGCAGAGCGCGCCGCAGCCACCGCGGGTGGAAGTACCAACGCAGAGGTACCCCTGGTTGACGAGGCAAATATCCGGCAGCACCACGCCAGTGCGCGCATCGGTGATGGAGGTGGGGCGCATGTCGTTGAGTTTCTGCCGCCCGCACTCCTGGCAGACGATGGATGCGATCTTGGCATTCTCGGGATCCTTTAGGGCGGTCATAAAAAGTTCCGGAGTGGGAGGACAGCCCGGCAGATAGAGGTCCACGTATACGAAACGGTCGATTGGGTACGCATTGGGGAGCATGTCCGGCATGCGCAAGCGATGCGAGGCTTTCAGGAAGGATTCACGCGCGATGTGATTGCCCTTAAACTGCGCGACGCCGCCGGAGAGCGCACAGGTGCCGACCGCAATCAATTTTTTTGTGCGGGAACGTCCTTTGCGGAGATTGTGGATGTCTTCATCCGTCCGCACACCCCCGGTCACCAGCAGGACTTCCACGTCCTCCGGGATTTTGTTGGATGTAACCACCAGGGGCATGTAGACCAGCTGAAAATTGTTGATCCATTCTTCCGAATTCAACAGTGAGACCTCGCAGCCTGAACATCCGGAGAGTTGAAGCACAGCAAACTTGGGGAGATCCTTCGAAGTTTCCATAGGCTCATTTCCACAGAAATAGTTGGGTTCTTCACAATTATATCCAGTTATTCCCCAATTCTGATGGTATTTATCCACAACTTTTCCACAAAAGATCGGTTGAAAGAGGAAAAGAATGTCCTGCTTAATGGATGGAGTAGAATTGGACGCTGAGGTGAAAATGGAACCAACTTTGGAGCAGGTCATTAATTGGGCTAAGGAAGCAGCCGCCATGGCGCAGCAGATGCGCAATGAGGATTTGCAGGTAAGACATAAAAGCAAAGCGGATCTTGTTACGGAAGCAGACACCGCGATCGAAGCCTTCCTGATCGAGAAAATCCACACGCACTTTCCTGATCATAGCGTCAACGCTGAGGAAACGGGGCAGCACGAAGGCGACCAGGAACACGAATGGTTCATTGATCCGATCGATGGGACGCTCAATTATGCGCATGGCTTACCCCAGTATGCCATCTCCGTGGGGTATGCCTGCAAAGGTGAACTCAAGCTTGGTGTGATAGCCAATCCGCCCATGCAGGAGTACTTTTACGCAGAGGCGGGCAAGGGCTCCTGGCTGAATGGCAAGCCCATCCGGGTGTCGGAGACGAGCGAATTGATCAACTCGATGCTGATCACCGGCTTTCGCTACCATCTACTCGACACTCCTCGCTCCAATATCAACAACTTCATCCGCCTTTCGCATGAAGTGCAAGCCGTTCGGCGCCTGGGTTCAGCCGCGCTGGACCTGGCGTATGTGGCTTGCGGTCGGGTGGAAGGCTTCTGGGAGATCGCGCTCAACCCTTGGGATGTGGCGGCAGGTGTCCTGCTGATCCGCGAAGCTGGTGGCATCGTCAGTACGCTCCATGGAGAAGGTCATCTCCTAAGAGGCAACGTGGATATCCTGGCAGCCAACCCGGTGGTCTACCCACAACTGCAGACTATTCTGGACGAGGAATACGAAAAGTCACTCTGATCATCTGAAAAACAAAGTTGCAGCGATACTTTTTGGGCTCGTATCCTGAAGGGTCTTCCTGCGACTTTTTGTTGCGACTTTTTGTTTTCCACGAAAGGTATGTTAACGGATATAATCCAAGTAACTTATTAAGAAGGTGGCTCCCGTGGAGTTTATTCAGGATATTCTGGCAAATCCAGCCTTGTTGGTGACGGTTATCTTAACGATAGGCGTCATTTTGGTTAATGGCTGGACGGACGCGCCGAATGCGATTGCCACTTGCATTTCCACCCGTGCTATAAAGCCCAAAAATGCCATTTTGATGGCTGCGGTCTTTAACTTTCTTGGCGTGTTTGTGATGACTCTCATCAATAAGAGCGTTGCCATGACCATCAGCAACATGGTGGATTTTGGTACTGATGTGAAGGCAAGCTCCATCGCCCTCAGCGGTGCTCTGGCATCGATTGTCATCTGGGCGACCGCAGCCTGGTATTTCGGCATCCCGACTTCGGAAAGCCATGCGCTGATTGCCGGACTCACTGGCGCAGCTGTGGCGTACTTCAACAGCTTTCAGGGCGTCAATGGCGCCGAATGGATGAAGGTCGTTTTTGGCTTGATACTTTCAACTTTTGGCGGCTTCTTCCTGGGTTGGGCGATCGCCAAGCTGCTTGAGTTTGTTTTTAGGAACCAGGACAGGCGCAAGACCAACAAATTCTTCAAAAATGCCCAGATAGGTGGCGCGGCGGCAATGGCGTTTATGCACGGCGCGCAGGACGGGCAGAAATTTATCGGCGTGTTCCTGATCGGAATGGCGCTGGCAAAGGGGCAGGCAGTGCAAGGCGCTATCGATATACCAGTTTGGCTGATGCTGTTTTGCTCGGTGATCATGGCGCTTGGTACATCCATCGGTGGCTATCGCATTATCAAGGCAGTTGGGATGGACATGGTGAAACTTGAGACCTACCAGGGTTTCAGTGCAGACCTGGCGGCTGCTCTCTCGCTTTTGGCAGCTTCCCTGTTCCGGGGTTTACCTATGTCGACCACGCATACGAAAACCACTGCCATCATGGGTGTTGGCGCTTCCAAACGCATCCGTGCGGTGAACTGGGGCGTGGTGCGGGAGATGGTGCTGGCTTGGGTGCTGACATTCCCCGGTTGTGGTTTACTCGGCTATCTTGTGACGCGTCTGTTTATTCACTTATTTGTGTAAGGATATCAAATGGCTAAAAAAGACAATAATTACTACAGTATGTTCAGTGAGATTGCCGGTGACGCGATTGTAGCTGCGCGTCAACTTGAGAAGACCGCCAAGAACTACAATCCCGAGAAGATCGAGAAGCTGAACAAATCCATGCACGAAATTGAGCATGGCGCGGACGAGAAAAAGCATGAAATGATGAAACTACTTGCTGCCGAGTTTATCACGCCGATTGAGCGCGAAGACATCGGGACTTTGTCCTACATGCTGGATGATGTCTTGGACAGCATTGAAGAGGTCTACCAGATGTTCTACATGTACAACGTAAAAGAGATGCGTCCCGAGGCTATCGATTTTGTGGAACTGATCGTGCGATCCACCGAGGCGTTAAAATCGTGCTTTGACGAATTCGAGCATTTCCGCAAATCGGACCTGATCGCGAAGAAGATCATAGAGGTGAATGTGATCGAGGAGCTTGCGGACGCACTCTATTTTAAGACCATGCGCGAACTTTATACCAAGGAAAAGGACATGATGCACGTGATGGTTTGGACGAGTATCTTTGACCACTTCGAGAAGATTTGCGATCATTGTGAAAACGTCTCGGAAACCATCAGCTCTGTGATCATGAAGAACTCCTAAGACCTGGTAAATTAAAAAAAGCGCCCTGGTGTCAGTCCGACAGCCAGGGCGCTTTTAGTATCCGATCAGTGAAGTTTTAGACCTTCGAAATTGTAACGAAGATCACCGGGCGGCGCTTGGTTTCCTCGTTGATGTAGGAGGTCGCGACGCTTTGAATTTCTTTCTGCAGGTTATTCGCCGGAAATTGGGATAGCTTTATCACGCGCTTGCGCAGTTCAGCAAAAAGTTCCCGTGACTCATCCTGCGCGATAAAACCGCGGCTGATGATCTCCAGGTCTTTGAAAGTACCATTATTCTTATCCAGATCGAGGTTGAGTAAAACCACGCCATCCTGGCTGAGCAATTCGCGGTCGCGCATGGTGGAGCGGTCCACATCGCCCACGCCAATGCCGTCCACGAAGACGTAACCGCCCGGAATGCGTTCACCCAGGCTCATCTCGCCATGGGTAAATTCGATGATGCGCCCATTCTCAACCAGGGCAATTTGCTCCTCCTCCATGCCAACCTCGCGCGCCAGACGCTTGTGCTGGCGGAGCATGCGCAATTCACCATGGATGGGGATGAGATAGCGCGGTTTCACGAGGTGCAGCATGAGCTTGATCTCCTCCTGGCTGGCATGCCCGGAGACGTGCACGGGCATAATGGCTTCATAGACCACCTCTGCGCCCCGTTCCATCAGGCGGTTGATCGCCCGGTAGACAGGCTCTTCGTTGCCGGGAATGGGATGGGAAGAGAGTACGATGGTGTCGCCTGCTTTGACCCCAAAGCGGTTGTTGGTGCCGTTTGCCAGGCGACCGAGGATGGAGGTTGGTTCGCCTTGGGAACCCGTCACGAGTAGTACCACCTTGTTATCAGGCATGGAAAGCGCCTGATCCGTCGAGACCACCAGGTTTTCATCATAGTTCAGGTAGCCGAGATCTTTGGCAATCCGGGCATTCTCGGTCATGCTGAGACCGACAAAACTGACTTTGCGGTCGTGCTTTTTGGCAGTATCCAAAACCTGCTGCATGCGGGAGATGAGGGACGCAAAAGTGGCGATGATGATCCGACCGTTTGCCTGGTAGAAAACTTTCTCGAAGGCGTCGTTGATCACGCGCTCTGACGCTGTCCACCCCGGACGCTCAGCGTTGGTTGAGTCCGATAAAAGCGCAAGCACGCCTTTGCGAGCAAACTCAGCCAGCTTACCATAATCAGTTGGGCGACCGTCAATGGGAGTGTGATCGAATTTGTAATCACCAGTGTGGACGATCAGCCCGGCAGGGGTGTCGATCCCGACGCCGATGCCATCCGGAACGGAGTGGCAGACGTGGAAGAAGTCGACCTTGAAAGGACCGATCTGCACTGATTCACCCGCCTGGATGTCCACCAACTTGGGTTCCACGCTCATTCCCCGCCGATTGAGCTTGTTTTTGATCAAGCCGTTGGTGAGGGGCGTGGCGTAAACTGGCGCATTCACATATTCAAGCAGGTGACCAACGGCGCCGGTGTGGTCTTCGTGCCCGTGAGTGATGATAATGCCTTTCACCTGATTGGCACGCTGCTTAACATATTCGAAATCGGGGATGATGTAATCAATGCCGATCATGTCATTGTCCGGGAACATCATGCCGGCATCCACGATCAGGATTTGCTGATTGTACTCGTAGACCGTCATGTTTTTGCCCACCTCGCCCAGACCGCCGAGGGGGATGATACGTAATGTTTTGTTAATCATAATTTTTACCTAACATAATAAACCGGCTCATGCCGGGAAGTTTTTCTTGTTACTCTCAAGGATTGTACCCTGAAACAATCGTGAAAACGGGGGTTGTGGAACAATTGCTGGCTGGCAGGACGTTTCTTATGCACTGTTTACGTAGTTTTAACCAATCTCTAACAAAAGGTTCGTAAATTGTAAGCATAAACAGTAACAAACGGAGGTACATATGGCTTACATGATTAGACGAACACCTTACTGGAGAAACCAATACAACTTGGAACGCGCAATGAATCGCTTTTTCGATATGGATACCGAACAGCTTCCTTCCGGCTTCCCGCTGGATGTGATCGAGAACGATCAGGAATACATTGTGAAAGCCAGCGTGGCAGGCTTTGATCCTGAAAAGATCGAGATCACCTATGATGACAATACCCTGTCCATCAGGGGCGAGATTGAGGAAGAAAACAAAGAATCGGAAGAAGGCAAGTATCACATCCGCGAACGAAGTTATGGCAGTTTCTACCGCAGCATCTCGATGCCTGGTGTGATCGATGCTGAACAGATCAGCGCTGAAACTGATAACGGAATCCTGGTGGTGCATTTGCCCAAGAAACCCGAGACCCAACCAAAGAAAATTGCGGTTTCAGCCCGTGAACCTAAAAAAGTAATCGAACACAAAGAATAACTTAGTCTCAATAAGTAACAACAAAATGGCTCCCTTTTCGGGAGCCATTTTGTTTGGTAATTAACAGGTAATAGCGGATCGTTGGGTGTTTGACTTGATCATCCAAAGATAGCTTTAAGCGTCAGCATTAATCCAAGTAAAACCAGGGGGACACCGATGATAGCACCGATTATGGTTATCGAAAGCAGCACGCCAACGACGATAATAACCAGACCCAGAACCGCACCCAGAAGTCTGCCAGTGAATTGCAGGATCCACAAGACCAGCTGAAACAATGCCCTAAACGGCCATAACAGGACAGGGACTTTTCTCTTTTCTTCCATTTCTCCTCTACTTCTGTTTTGAACGAAACAGTCTGTAATCATTATCATTATAGGATAGCGGGGTTTATTACGAGATAGAAAATATATTGATCGTGGGCGATCACAACAAATTTCGACTTTCATGAGGCGTTTCCAAAGCTTAAGGGTAGTTGGTTGTATGTTGTTTGGCATAGCGCGGTGCAGGAGCGGCACCGAGCCTGTATTCTTCGAAATGGAGCAAAGGACATTCCATTCAACAAATGTTAGTTGAATTAATGCGCACTACCACATTTTTTAGTACAATCATCGGGAAGGAGGCAGTAATCAAAGGTAAGAGATCAAAACAGAATAGTAAACGTGGAAAGTATAATGAAATGAAAAAACAATTAATTCTTTTGGTGGTTTTTGCTTTATCATTACTCATGAGTACATCAGTATCCGCTCAGACAGTAATTGGAAATCAAACAATAACCGGACAATTAATGGAACTAGAATCTTTTGTTAGCACCAGACGGATTGGGCAGGTTGACTTCCAAGAATTGGATTATGATAGAGCTATCAAAGCAGGATTTTCTTCAAGTACATTGGATTTGGCTGCCGAAATGATAGCATTTCAAAACGAATATAAGCTATCTATCACAAATGGCGAAACCTTCGATGATATTAGCCTCCACTCCCCAACCCTCACAAAATACCCTTTGATTACTAAGTTTTTCAATGAAATCAATGGAAAAGAAAACCAAATCGAGATCCAGAACTTGATAACTGCTGCTCCGACGGCATGTGGAAATTGGGATTACCCGGTTCCTAATTACACACCCTATAGAGCTAATTTTTATGGATACAGTAACCCAAGACAAACACTAATTAATTGGGGGTACCATTTAACGGCTGGGTATGCGTGTGGCCAGGACCCGTTTGTACTTTGTAGCAATGACTACACATGGGGCAGGTCATATTCCGGTCCATACGGATCTTGTAGCTCCCCTCGATTTAGAAATCAAGGTAATGTAGTGTCGTCAAATGTTTTTTCTATACAATATGGTGAACCGAATCCTGAAGTTCTCTCGTATTCTTGGCCTTACTGGAACTGGGGTGTCTATGTCCGTTATTGGCATGCCACCTATTAAGTAGGGGAAGTAATCTGAGGTGCTTGGTCAAGCTTTTGAGACCCGGCACCTCCAACGGAGATAAAATGAAGAATTCAAAAAGAGTCTTGCTGATAGTATTCTTGGTAATAATGATTTCCTGTCTCATTCTGGAAAGTTCAACACACTTCTTTCGGAGAATAGTCGATGATGTGGTGTACGACAATTATCATCACTACCTTCGATGTGAGGAGTTACCTGATCTCATAACAGTTGAGCAAACGCTCGCTGAACATCAAGATACAGTGAAAAGGATCGAGAATCTTTCTTTAGGTGATGTCGTTATCGTTGTGGACTCATCATCGTGTCCAGGAAAAGCAAGTATCGAAATACGGTACCCGTCACATTCGATCAGAACACAAATAGAAGATATCCTGGGAAGCAAAACTTTTTATGGCATACCAATAACATTATTGAATAATTAGTTTCAATAGGTTGAAATAGGCGGCACTTCCTTTTATGGAGAGTCATGCTTGCCATGATCAGTTTGATCTATCAAGGAGAGGCGGGTTGAGAAACTCATCTTTGTGATCACGATCCTGATCCTTGTGCCATGGTACCGCTCTTAGTGCACGAATTCATTACGGTGGGTAGGCTACAACTCGGTGTGCTCATGCATAGACTATATGACGCCAACCCACCCTACTCGCTGCCTCAATTGAAAAGAGCTGGGTTCCATATTTCAACCCGGCCTACAACTGATCCTAATTTTTTCCGGGGATAAAGTATTGCCGGGAAATGAAACTGTACCAACATAGCTGCACATTTCCCACTCGCCAGCCATTAACACACTATAATTAGCTGACAATCAGTGGAAGGAGATACCTCATGGACTACAAGAAATATCGTGTGTCGGGCAAAGGGAAGATCCACCTGAAGGATTTCGACCCAAACGATTCGAGTGAATTTGACGGCAAGAAAAAAGCTGGCGAAGAAGCCTTGATCAAGGTTAACAAGGATATTGAGTCGCTGCAAGAGCAGATGTTTGCCGAGGGCAAGCGGCGCTTGATCGTGCTCGTGCAGGCTATGGATACAGCTGGCAAAGACGGAGTCATCCGCTACGTCTTTGAGAGGGTCAACCCCTCCGGTGTGCGTGTGGCAGCTTTTAAAGCTCCATCTGCCATCGAGCTTTCGCATGATTATCTCTGGCGGGTCCACGCGCAGACACCTGGCAAAGGCGAGATTGTAATCTTCAATCGCTCACACTATGAGGACGTGCTGGTTGTCCGAGTGCACAGCCTGGTGCCCAAAGAGGTCTGGTTGAAGCGTTTTGACCACATCAACAACTTCGAAAAGATGCTGGTGGATGAGGGTACTACCATTCTGAAATTCTTCCTCTACATCGACCTGCAAGAGCAGGCAGAACGCTTCCTGGCGCGGGTGGAAGACCCAACCAAGACATGGAAGTTCAACCCCGGGGATCTTGAAGAACGCAAGCTCTGGCCGCAGTACATGGAAGCTTACGAAGATGTGCTCAACAAGACCAGCACGGAATATGCTCCCTGGTACATCATCCCCAGCAATAAAAAATGGTATCGTAATTTGTTAATCGCCAATATCCTGCGTGACACGCTCAAGGGGTTCAAGATGAGCTATCCTGAACCGCCGGCTGATCTCGAGGGTTATCATAAGAAATTGCTTGAAATAACCCTCTCCAAAGAGGGATAGTGTTCGCAGAAGAATTACGGACTATGCCAGACGCGGTTCTGGTGGGTCGGCTCCAGCGTGAGTATATCCTCCCGGCTGCCGCACCGGCGTGGCTGGATGGATTGGGCGGCAACCTGGCGTACGCCGCGGCGGCTTTTGCCTCCTGGGGAGGGAAAGCCGGCTTGGTATCACGCGTGAATTTGGGTTTCCCCTTGGAGCGACTGATGCGCTTCGAAGCGCTTGGTTTTCAGTTGGATGGCATTTATCCCGTCTCTGAGCCGTTTGACTCAAGATTTTTTGTGGCATATAGCGAGGGAAACAAGCCAAATTACGATAATCCGATCACGCACTTTGCAGATCGCCAGCTGCCATTCCCACCAGAACTTTTTGGATATCAGCCTCGCCAGAGATATTGCAGCAAGACGGACTACGCAGGCGATTCATTTCGGGTCACAGACATGCCACGGTCATTCCTTGAAGCAAAATCCGCCCACATCTGCCCGATCGACTTCATTTCCCACAAGATCCTGCCATCGGTGCTGAAAGCAGGCATGATCCAGACGCTGACAATGCGCGCCTGCACCTGTTACATGGATCCGATCTTTTGGGAGGAAATTCGCGCACTAATAGCGGACCTGACAGCTTTCATGATGACCGATGTCCAGGCATTAAAACTCTTCCAGGGGAGAAGCGTGGACCTGTGGGAAATTGCCTCGCATTTGGCTGGATATGGACCAGAGGCAATATTGATACAGACGGCGGATGGCAGCACTCGCTTGTTTGACCGTATGAGCCAAAAACGCTGGATCATCCCGGCTTACCGCTCAAGGATCAGCGATCCGACGGGCATGCTTGATGCCTTCGATGGAGGTTTTCTGGGGGGTTTTCAGCAAACCCGCGAACCGGTGGAGGCAGCACTTAGCGGTAACATCAGCGCCGCGATGGCGGGTGAGGGAAGCGGGCCATATTTTCTGCTGGAATGTCTGCCAGGGTTAAAGGAAATGCGCCTTGAGGTGCTGCGCCAGCAGATTATTGCGGTGTAGTTGGCGTGGAAAGATTTTGCGGCACCAGCCTGATCTCATAGAGATTAGGCCAGTTTTTCCCGGTCAGGTATAGCTTATCGTTGAGTTGATCGTATGCTATACCATTGAGTACCTCGCCCTGCACGGTGCGATTTTGCTCGGGGCGCAATCCAGTCAGATCGATCAGGCTTATGACATTGCCATCTTCCGGGTTGACGGCAACGATCGTGTCGGTCAGGTAGATGTTGGCGAAGATCATGCCATTGATGTATTCCAGCTCGTTCAGGTATTCCATCGGCTGCCCCTGGTAGCTGACGTTGACCTGTCGCATGACTTGCATCGTACCCGGGTCCATCCAATAGAGCGTGTTGGTGCCGTCTGAGAGGATCAGCGCTGAACCGTCGGTGGTGAGCCCCCAACCTTGCGTCTGATAATTAAATGTACGCAGCAACGCGAGAGTGCTGGCATCGTAAACGAAGCCGGTGTTCTCCTGCCAGGTAAGCTGGTAGAGCTTACCGTTAAGCAAAACAAGCCCTTCAGCAAAAAAGGTGGCATCCAGTTTGGTTTCAGCCTGCACGGCGCCGCTGACAGAGTCCACCTTGCGCAGCGAAGACTGACCGTAGAGACCGCAGCTTTCGTAAAAGATGCCCTCAGTGATCACCAATCCCTGGGTGTAGCAGGTGGGGTCGTGAGGATAAGTGGCAAGGACTTCATAGCCAAGTTGCTGGGCAAGCGGCTCGGGGACAGCCGGGATAACTTCGGTTTGGGGTTGCCTGGGGAGCAAAGAACAGGAGATACTGCCAAATAGGATTGCAGAAAAAATGAGTAATAGCAGCGTGACTGTAAAGACTTTTTTCTTGTCCATCCCGCTAATTGTAGCCCATTTCGTTTTGAGGGAATTTCCAGAATGCATCTAGGATGCACGCAATAGTTGGGATGGGCGGCACAGGAATGATAGAATCAAGCGAAATGGATAAAGGAGCTGTTATGTTTGATTCACTCGAACGGTTTTTACGCTACGTAAGGATTGACACCCAATCGGCTATGGATGCTGAATGTTACCCCAGCACTTCCAAGCAACTGGACCTCGCCAGGATGCTGGTGGAGGAACTGAAGGCTTTGGGCATGGAAGAGGTCAAATTGGACGATTACGGTTACGTCACAGCCACCTTGCCCGCCAATATTGAGACTTCAGCACCGGTTGTGGGCTTCCTGGCACACATGGATACCAGCCCGTCAGCTTCAGGGGAAAACGTAAAGCCCCGCCTGGTAGAAAACTACGATGGTCAGGACATTGTTCTGACCGCAGAAAAGAACATCCTGCTTTCACCCCGGGATTTTCCGCAACTATTGGAACACAAAGGCGAACGCCTGGTAGTCACGGACGGTACAACCCTGCTTGGGGCGGACGATAAAGCCGGCATTGCCGCCATCATTGGCGCGATGGCATACCTGATCTCCCATCCTGAAATTCCGCATGGGAAACTGCGAGTCGGCTTCACCCCCGATGAAGAAGTTGGTGAAGGTGTGAAATTCTTCGATGTGCCGGCTTTTGGCGCGGATTTTGCCTACACCGTTGATGGCGGTAAGGCTGGGGAGTTCTCTTATGAGAATTTTAACGCGGCAGGAGCAAGGATCAAGATCAATGGACGCAGCGTCCACCCCGGTACTGCCAAGGGGCGGTTGAAGAGCGCCATCCAGGTGGCGATCGATTTCCACAATCTACTGCCAGTTTTTGAGCGCGCCGAGCACACCGAAAAGCGGGAAGGGTTTATTCACCTGACTGAGATGGCGGGTGAAGCGGAGACTGCTCACATCAATTACATCATCCGGGACCATGATGAAGCCGCCTTCGAACGGCTCAAGCAGGAAGTGCGGCAGGCTGCTGACTTCATCAACCAGCGTTACGGGGCGGGCACGCTTGAACTCGATATCCACGATCAATATTTCAACATGCGCAAGATGATCGAAACCAAACCTGAGATCATTGAGATTGCACGCAAAGCCTATCGCGCGGTGGGTTTTGAACCGGTGGAGGAGGCAGTTCGTGGCGGGACCGACGGCAGCCGGCTCTCGTATATGGGTCTGCCCACTCCCAATATTTTCACCGGCGGTCATAACGGTCACGGCCGGTTTGAGTACCTTTCGGTTGATGCACTTGAGAAAGCCACCGAGGTAGTGGTGACCATCAGTAAACTGGTGGGTGAACTCTAATATACTGATAAATGCGTTTCTGTTGCCTTCAATTTTAGAAAAAAACCGGGTGGAATCATCATCCACCCGGTTTTTTTTATGTTTTCCTTTAGCAACAGCTATCGCCGCAGTCATCGCCACAACTGGAAGAGCAGCTCTCGCAACCACCATAATGCAAATGACCAGCCGCTTTTTCTTCCTCAGTCGCAGGACGAACAGACAGTACGGTGACTTTAAAGAACAGATCTTTGCCAGCCATCGGGTGGTTCAGGTCGAGTTCAACGGTGTCATCGGTAAGTGCAGTAGCCATACCCTGGAAGACGTGTCCAGCAGCGTCGCGCAGGCGCATGGCTTCGCCCAGGTGGATCTCGAAATCAGGCGGGAAGGATTCCCGGCTGACAGTGATCACTGAATCGGGGTCAAACTCACCATAAGCATCTTCTGCCTTGGCAATAACCTCGAGCGTGTCGCCAACTTTGGCGCCGGTCAGAGGTTGTTCGAGCCCGGGGATGATATTGCCGTGACCATGCAGGTATTCCAACAGGTCTGATTCAATTTCTTCACCGTCCACGTTGAGATTGTAGGCAATCTGAACGACATGATCGTTTTGGATAGTATCCAGTGTTTTTTCTTCCATTTTTCTCCATTCTCCAAGCGGGGTAGTCCTCCCGCGCCGGATGATTATAACAGACTGCAGGCGAGTAAAAGGCGCCATCGTTCGGCAAAGGTTATTCTAATAAAACATTTATCAAATCACCCCTTTACAAGCCTTTGACAGGCGCGGGCAATCCGACTAAAATGCTGCTTATTGAAAAATATTATCAATAAGGTTGATATGAACTGGCAGGCTATTCTCACTCAAAATGGATATCGCGTCTCTGGTCCGCGAAAATTGGTGATGCAGGTGCTTGAAAACAGTACCCAACCCATGACCCCCTTGGAAATTTACCAGGCGTTGTCTCAATCCGATCAGGATTTGGGCATGGTCAGTGTTTACCGGGCATTGGACCTGCTTTCTGAGTTGGAACTGGTGTGCGTGGTCTACGGTCACGATGGCGCTGCCGGGTATGTGGCGGGTTCGGCTGGTCACCATCACCATATTTTGTGCCAGAAGTGTCACCAAGCGCTTGCGTTTGCTGGTTCTGAAGACCTCAGCAGCCTGATCCAGCGGGTGGAGCAGGAGACGAACTTTCGCGTGAGTGACCACCTTTTACAGTTATACGGGATCTGTCCGGATTGCCAGAAGAAATCGGCTGAGGAAGTGAAGGGAATATGAAAAAAGCATTGCTCTTCAGCCTGATCATGGTGCTGGCGCTCAGCGCATGCGCCAGCCCAGCAGATCCGGGCGAGGCGGAGAAATTGACCATCAGCGTCAGCATTTTGCCCCAGCAGTGGTTTGTGGATCAGATCGGTGGGGATCGCGTCCGCACCCAGGCAATGGTGGGCAGCGGTGATGACCCCCATACGTATGAGCCCAGTCCCAGGCAAATGACCAACCTGGCTGACTCGCAGCTTTATTTCACCATCGGCGTCGAGTTTGAAGCCATCTGGTTGCCGCGCTTTATGTCCGCAAACCCCGAAATGCAGGTGGTGGATGCAGCGGCTGGAATTGAACGTATTTCTGCGTCTGGCGAGCATGATCACAGTGATGGCGCAGTCGAAGGCGGCAACGCCTTTAATGATGAAACCGACCCGCATATCTGGTTTTCCCCCTCACGCATGAAACAGATGGCGCAAACCATGGCTAAAGCCATGCAGGCTGCCGATCCGCAAAACAAGGACTATTACCAGGCTAACCTTGATGCCTTGCTGGTCAAAATCGATGCAGTTGACGCTGAGGTCAGAGCGCAGCTGGAAGGTTCCAAAAGGGATCACTTTATGGTGGTGCATCCTGCGTGGGGGTATGTTGCAGCGGATTATGGCTTGCACATGCTGGCGGTCGAGATCGGCGGTAATGAGCCCGCCCCGGAGACGCTTTCCCAGATCATTGCGCTGGCGAAGGAATATGGGATCAACACCCTGGTAATCGAGAAGGGCAGCAATGCCAGGCTTGCGACTGCCATCACCGAACAAGCCGGCATCCAGTTCGTGGTGGAATGGGACCCGATGGCTTATGACTGGCCGGCATCCATGCAGATGATCGCCGAAACACTGAACCGGGCATTAAATTAGGAGCAACTTTGACAGGTCAAGCAGTAATCGAATTAGAAGACGTCTGGGCGGGTTATGAAAGTGACCGCGTGTTGGAAGCGGTGAATTTCAGGATGGAAGCTGGGGATTACGTTGGGTTGATTGGACCCAACGGCGGCGGAAAGACCACGCTGATCAAAGTTATCCTCGGTTTGATCAAACCTGAAAAAGGAGTGGTACGGGTGATGGGCGTCAGCCCGGAAAAAGGGCGCCACTTTATTGGTTATGTTCCCCAAATCCAGCAGGATGATAAAGCATTCCCGATCAAGGTTTGGGATGTGGTGAGCATGGGCAGGCTCAAGCCCAACCCGCTTAGCAACCTGACCCTGAACGATAATGACAAGGCTGTGATCGAGCGGTCACTCAGGCAGATGGACGTCCTTGATTTGGCAAAACGATCGATCAACGAACTTTCAGGCGGGCAGCGGCAGCGTGTCACGATCGCCAGGGCTCTGGCAACCGAGCCAAAGATTTTGCTGCTGGATGAGCCAACTTCGAGCGTGGATTCCCGTTCCAGTTCGCAGATGTACGACCTGTTAGCCAAGTTGAACAAAACTATTTCCATCCTGCTGATCTCGCACGACCTGACTGCCATCTCGACCTATGTCAAAACAATTGGCTGCGTCAATCGGCGCCTGGTGTATAACGGGCAGAAGGAGATCACGAGCGATATGTTGAGCAGTGCTTATGAATGCCCGGTGGACCTGGTGGCACACGGCGTGCCGCACCGGGTTTTACCATCTCATCAAGGTGAAGATGACCATGATTGATCTCATTCAGAATATATTCGCTTACGACTTCATGCGCAATGCGCTAATTGCCAGCCTTTTGGTGGGCGTGGCTTGCGGTCTGATTGGCACGCTGGTGGTGCTGAACCGAATTGTTTTTCTGGGCGGCGGGATCGCCCACGCGGCTTACGGGGGGATTGGGCTGGCTTACTATTTTGGGCAGGACCCGATGCTGGGGGCGATTCTTTTCAGCATCCTTTCTGCGCTTGGCATGGGGGTGGTACATCTGCGCACTAAAACCCGCTCAGACACGCTGATTGGCGTCATGTGGTCAATCGGTATGGCGGTTGGGATCATCTTCGTCAGCCTGACGCCTGGTTTCAAGGCGGATCTGATGAGTTACCTGTTTGGCAGCCTGCTGGCAGTTTCTGGGGCGGACTTGCGAGTGATGGCTTTGGTGGCGCTGCTTGTCATTGCCTTTGTTGGACTGCTCTACCGGAGTTTGCAGGCGATCTCGTTTGACGAAACCTTTTCGACCGTGCGCAACCTGCCTGTGGCTGCGCTCTATCTGGTGATGCTGGTCATGATCGGGTTGACGGTGGTGGTGGCGATGCGTATCGTAGGTTTGATCATGGTGATCGCGATGCTCACGATCCCTCCGGCGACCGCCAACTTGTTTCTGAAGGATATGAAGGGCATGATGCTGCTCTCCATTGGGCTGAGCTGGCTGTTTTCCATGGTGGGTCTGGTGACGGCTTTTGCGCTCAACCTGCAGGCGGGATCTGTCATCATCCTGGTGGCGGCATTGAGTTACCTGCTTGCTGCTGCCATCAAGAAGCTGACAGCCAGGCAGAAAACCTATCTGTCTTAGGACAAGGTGGCATTAGAATACAACTTTCTCCTTGTTAACGTGTTTTTAAGATAAGCGAGTACAATTCATAATAGACATGGGACTAAAAGCCTTTCTTGAGGATTCTGCGGCGATCAAGACCGGGTTATGGCTTGGAAAGCATTTCAAGCCTTCGGGGTTGGATCGCCTTGCCAATGTCGTTGGCTCGGTGTTGGCAACCCGACGTAACAGTTCGATGGTTCGCACCATCATGGCTAATCAATGGGTGGTATCCGGGGAGTCGCTGAGCAAGGCACAACTCCAGGAGCGGACAAGTGAGACGGTTCATAATGACGTGAGTTCCCTGGCGGAGTATTTTTATTATTACCAGCATCCGGAAGAGGGAAAAAGAAAGATCATTCTCTCGCCAACGGCAGAAGAAGCCGTGCGCGATATCGTTGAACGCAGGGTGCCCACCATCCTGTTGGGACCTCACCTTGGTAACTTTGACCTGTTTGGGATGTCACTGACGTGGCTGGGCGTGCAACCTTATGTACTCTCCTACCCCAACCCCAACAATACCTACAAAGCGCAAAACCGGATCCGCGAAGCTGTGGGCATGAGTATCCATCCAATCTCGTTCTCGTCCTTTCGCGAGGCGAAAAAAGCCCTCAAGGGCGGTTACTGCGTGGTCACGGGGATTGACAGACCCCTGCCCGAAGGGGAAGAAGCCAAATATCGTCCACGCTTTTTTGGACGCGAAGCTGCTCTGCCCGTTTTTTATGGACGGCTTGCACTCGAGACCGATGCCTTGGTGCGTGTGGCGTGCGGGGTTCGCCGTGAGGATGGGGATTATTTTGTCGACGCGACTGATCCAATCCCGATGGAAAAAAGAAGCGACCTGGTTGAGGAGAACGTGCTCAATGCCGAGAGCGTGCTGCGACCAACTGAAGATTTCATCCGGGGAGCTCAGACCCAGTGGTGCATGTTCCACGCCGTCTGGCCTGAAGTGCTTCCTGAAATTGACAAACTAACTTAGAGGTGATTATGGCAAAAAAGATACGAACTGAAAAAGACAAGCGCACTAACGACATTCTGCTGGGTCCGTTGGAAAGACCTGCACTGGCATTTTTCGCCAAGCACATGCCAAAATGGGTCAATTCAGACATGCTGACAGTGTTGGGCTTGCTCGGCTCGGTGTTGGCGGCAGTGTCCTACGCGATGGTCGGCAGAGGAGAGGTGAAAGGCAATCCCTGGCTTTGGATTGCGAGCCTCGGCTTTGTGATCAACTGGTTTGGAGACAGCCTGGATGGCACCCTCGCACGTTATCGCAACATGTCCCGCCCGAATTACGGCTACTACACTGACCATGCCATTGATGGGCTCACCGCACTCCTGGTTTTTAGCGGGATCGGACTCTCTGGGATTGCGCGTTTTGATGTCTCATTGATCGCGTTGTGCGGTTGGCTGCTTCTGATGCTGCAGGTTTATCTGAAAACCCATGCAACCGGTGTTTTTGAGATGACCAGCATCAAGATTGGCCCCACCGAAATGCGTCTGGCCATCATCACCCTCAATACGATTGTGTTTTTCCTGGGTGCCGGCGGAAGCTTGTTTGAAGTTACTCTCGCATCCCAGGTAATACCGGTTAACCTTGGTACCCTCGTGCTTGGAATCTTTTCCATCCTCTTTGTGCTCTATTACATTTATCAGATCATTACCACAGGCAGTCAGCTGGCTATCGAAGATGGGGAAGCCCTCAAACGCCGCCAGCTTGAGCAAAGCGGTGAACGGAAACTGACCAAAGCAGAGAAAAAGGCTGCTAAAAAGGCGAAAAAACACGCCAACGAAGTTCAGGATAGCTCCTCAGGAGTCACTATCTAAGTTATAGCCAGGACAATAAAGAAGCAGGCAGCTCATCGGCTGCCTGTGTTCTTTTTAGCGGCTGTTAGCGCGCAGGCGAAGGGCGGAAACGGCGGGAGCCAGAGCTTCCAGCTCCGGCTGGCGGTGACCTAATTGGGACGCGGAAATTTGAGGGAGCTCGAGCCCGCCAAGCCCGGTGGCAGAAGCCACAGTTGTGCGAAGAGGCGGCAAAAAGCTGGCAGCAACCAGGGAGACGGGGTAAGCGATGGTGATCTGCCTGGGGCGAAGCAGATGTATGAGCAAAGCGAGGTTTTTGCCCAGCATTGAGGCTGCTTGCTCAACAAGTTCGACAGCATATGGGTCGCCGTCTGAAGCAGCCTGGAGCACCTGGCTGCCAGTGGTGGCGAGATCCCAGTGGGAAGGCTGCAAGCGGAGAGCCTGGAAGGCCAAGCCGTTCAGGCTTACATAATCGTTGAGCGTCAGAAGGCGGTTCAAGCGCGGATCAGGTGCATCGGAGACAAAGATCCTGCCGATCGCGCCGGAACTGCCAGCCGGGCTCTGAAAAAGAACCCCATTAATCAGGAAACTGGCACGCAAGGTGGGGCTAAAACTCAGGTAGACCTGCGTGCTGCCCGTTTCGCCCGTGCTAAAGAGCGTTTCGGCAAGCAAACCAGCGGCAGTGCGCTGCTCGACAAACACGGGCAGGTTAAACCGCAGCCCGAGTTGAGACTTCAGTGGCTCGGACTTCCACTCCGGGAAGTCCGGGGAGCTCTCAAGCGTGCCGCTGAGCGGATCGTAATTGCCGGAGATGGAAACGGAGACGCAGTCCGGAAGAGGCAGGCGTTGGGCTTGCGTGATCATCAGCAGACGATCTGCGGAGGAGGTGATGAGCTCAAGAACAGAGGGGAAACTTCTGCCAGCTGGGACGCTGACAGTCAGCCTTTCCTGGACCATGCCCGAAGGTCCTCCGTAGACGAGCAATAGACGCTCTCCATCGAGGTTGAGACCGAGTATGCTGTTGACCGAGGTAAGCGCGGGTTCTATGCTTGGCATGTTGGTCGGATTATAACCTGCAGCGGAAAGCAAGTAACAACAAAATAGTCTGTAAAAAAGACTCATTGACAATCTTGAATTCCTGTTATAATAGACAAGAAAATAAAAACTGTCCATAATTAGACAACAAACTACAATCTGTTTTAGGAGTGTTATGGCAAGAAAAGACGACCGTCGAATTCAAAAAACCCGGAAAGCCTTGCGGGACGCGCTGCACAGCCTGGTGCTTGATCGGGGTTATGATGACTTGAGCGTTCAGGACATCACCGACAAAGCCAACCTGGGGCGCGCCACTTTCTATTTACACTATCGCGAAAAGGACGAGCTGCTTGAGGATCTCCTGCGAGAATTTTCTGAAATTTTCGCTCAGCGCCAGGGCAATAAAATTAACTTTTCAGATCGCAAAGTTGTGCAATCGATGTTTGAGTACGCAGAAGGTCATTATGACTTTTACCGGATCATGACAATAGGGAAGGGTGGGATGATCGGAATTCGCAAGTTGCATACGATCATCCGCGAAACTTATTCACAATACCTGGATACGATCGAAGCTGTTTCTGAGGGCCGGTTTACTGTTCCGAGGGCGTTTCTGGATAACTTTATGGCGAACTCACTGATGAGCACGATTCTTTTGTGGCTTGAACAGGATATGCCCTATTCCCCAGCTGAAATGGCAGACATGTATCTGAAACTGGAATCGCCATTGCGCTTGCCATTCAACGGTTCTCTCGAAGAGATAACAACCGAGAAATCAAATTCCAAGACAAAAAAAGACAAGGCATCAAAGTCACCAGAGATTGAACAAACAGCAGCTGATTTTTACCCTCAAACTGCAACAAAGCCCGAAGATGGCAAAAACGATGTTCAGGAAATTGAGGACAAAAAATCATGAATGTACTGCTGGTCTATCCGGAATTCCCAGACACTTTCTGGAGCTTTAAACATGCCCTAAAGTTCATAAAAAAGAAGTCCTCCTCCCCTCCTCTCGGCTTATTGACCATTGCTGCCATGCTGCCTGGCACAACGGAAAAAAAGCTGGTCGACATGAACGTGACGAACCTCACAGATAAGGACATCGCTTGGGCCGATTTCGTTTTTTTGAGTGCGATGACTGTGCAGCGAAAATCGGTAAACGAGGTCATTGCACGGGTAAAGGCGATGGGTAAGACGATCGTTGCCGGCGGACCATTATTCACTATGGAAAAAGATGCGTTTCCCCTTGTGGACCACCTGATTTTGAATGAGGGAGAGATTACCTTTCCGATGTTTCTGCAGGATCTTGCTCTCGGGAAAACCAGGCGGGTATACGAAACAACCGAGTTCGCGGATATCCGCGTGACACCTTTGCCCGATTGGGATCTGCTGGATTTGAAAAAGTATGATTCGATGAGCGTACAATACACCCGTGGGTGCCCGTACAATTGCGATTTTTGCAATGTTACCTCTTTATTGGGGCATAAAATGCGCCTGAAAAGTTCCAGGCAGTTTATCTCTGAATTGGACGCATTATATAAGCGCGGATGGCGCCGTAATGTGTTTGTTGTGGATGATAATTTCATCGGTAACAAGCGTGCTCTCAAGGAAGATCTCCTTCCAGCCTTGATCGAGTGGCGCAGGGGCAAGAAAGGCTGCTTGTTTATCACTGAAGCGAGCGTAAATCTGGCAGATGACGATGAGTTGATTGAAATGATGGTGCAGGCAGGCTTTACACAGGTGTTCATTGGGATCGAAACTCCCGACGAGGTAAGTCTGGCGGAATGTGGTAAGAGTCAGAACCGAAATCGCGACCTGGTCAGCAATATCAAGAAACTTCAGCGCTACGGACTGCAGGTGATGGGCGGATTCATTGTCGGATTCGATAATGATGATGAAAGCATCTTCCACCGCCAGGTGGAGTTCATCCAGAAAAGTGGCATTGTTACAGCCATGGTGGGTTTGCTGCAAGCTCCCACAGGTACAGCGCTTTATCAACGCATGCTCAGAGAGGGCAGGTTGGCTAAAGAGGATTACTCCGGGGATAATGTTGATGGCGAGACGAACATCGTTCCGGTGATGGATGAGAGTCAGCTTAAAGACGGTTACCGCAAGGTACTCAATGGCATTTACTCTCCCGAGGCGTTCACCGACCGTGTGATCACGTTCCTGAAGACATATCAACCGCGCCGTCATGCGGTAACGTTGGAACTCCAGGAGGTTTTGGCTCTGTTCCGCTCGATATGGACGATAGGAATTCAAAGTCCGGAGCGAAAATACTACTGGAAGCTCTTTTTCTGGACTTTGTTCAATCACCCCGGGAAGTTTCCCCTTGCGATTACCTTCTCAATTTATGGTTATCACTTTCGCAAGGTGAATGAACTGCACGTCTCAGTCTGATCCTACAGAAAAAAGAAGCGTGATGAGGTCTGAGAGCAGGATAAAGGCTGTGTTCGTAAAGCGGGCATGCTATAATTGCGCTGATGTCATTAACCACAAATTCCAAGCCACTCATCATCGCCCACCGGGGTGATTCCGCGGATGCTCCGGAAAACACCCTGGCTGCTTTCCGTCTGGCGCTGCAAAATGGCGCGGATGGCATCGAACTGGACGTGATGCTTTCAGCCGACCAGCAGCTGGTGGTCATTCACGATGACAGCGTGGACCGCACCACCAACGGGCATGGGCAGGTTGGCAATATGTCACTCGCTGCCTTACGTGAACTGGATGCCGGCAGCTGGTTTGGACTGGAGTTCAATCGTGAACCCATTCCCTTATTGGAAGAGGTTTTTGCTGAGCTTGGCGGAAAATTCCTGATCAACGTCGAACTTAAGAATTATAAAACTCCCAAAGATCAACTGCCCGAGCTTGTGGTTGCGCTTGTAAAAAAGCATAGTCTTAGCAACACGGTGTTTCTTTCTTCGTTCAATGCCCGCAACCTTCCACGCGCCAAATCCCTAGCGCCGGAAATCCGAACGGGTTTGCTGACGCTACCCGGCGTACTCGGCTTGCCGATGCGCGGATTTATCGGGCGGCGCTTTGAGGCGGATGACCTGCACCCTTACTTCAAGGATGTTTCAGCCAGGATGGTGCAATCCAGGCATAAATTAGGGCAGAGGGTAAACGTCTGGACGGTGGACGCGCCGGAAGACCTGCGGCGCATGCAAGCCTTTGGCGTGGATATGATCATCTGTAATGACCCAACTCACGCCCGCCAGATCCTGGAGGGATAAGGTGAAAATCCGCCGGCTGGTTCTGCTCGCGCTTGCGCTGGCTCTGGTAGCGCAAGCGCTGGGGCTGCTTTTCCCAACTGATCAAGTTCTCGCCCAAAGCAATGTTGATGCCTTGATGGCGCAGATGACCCCGGCAGAAAAGGTGGGGCAGCTTTTCCTGGTCACTTTTGAGGGGAGAGAGATCTCCGCTGAAAGTCCGCTGGCACAACTGATCAACGATTACCACATTGGGGGCGTAGTGCTCAGCAGTTCCCACAATAACTTCAGCGGCACGGAAACAGCAAGTTCAACCAGGGCGCTGATAGAAACGCTCCAGCAGCTTGCCTGGCAGAAGAGCCAGGCGGCTGACCCAAACAAATCCCAGCCGGAGACGCAGGATCTACCGGTCTATATCCCCCTTTACATTGGCATTTCCCAAAAGGATGACACCGGCAAGCAGGATCAATTTTTGCAGGATCTCACCCAACTGCCCAATCCGATGGCAATCGGCGCCACCTGGTCCGAAGAAAATGCCCTGCAGGTGGGGCAGGCATTGGGCAGGGAACTGACCGCTTTGGGCTTTAACCTTTACCTGGGCCCTTCTTTGGACGTGGTAGACACAAGTGATCTCCTGCTGGCGGCAAACGCGGGCACTGAGACTTTTGGCGGGGATCCCTACTGGGTAGGCTTGCTGGCAAAGGCATACATCGCAGGCTTGCACAGCGGCAGCGAGGGGCAGATGAGCGTGATCGCGCGGCACTTCCCCGGGCTTGGCGGGGCAGACCGCCCACCTCTTGAGGAAGTCTCCACCATCCAGAAATCGCTCGAGCAGCTTAAGCAGATCGAGCTTTCGCCTTTTATGGCTGTGGCTGGCGCGCAAGATCCTCTACAGCAGGCGGATGGGTTCATGGTTTCTCACATCCGTTTCCAGGGACTGCAGGGTAACATCCGTGCCACGACGAAGCCGGTCAGTTTTGACCAGGCAGCCCTTTCCCAATTGCTCGGCGTGGAACCGATCGCAAGCTGGCGCCAGGCTGGGGGATTGACCGTCAGCGACAGCCTTGGCAGCCGCGCGGTGCGGCTCTTCTTTGATGCGACTGGCAGCGAATTTGACCCGATCACCATCGCGCGTACTGCTTTCCTGGCGGGGAACGACCTGCTTTTCCTCGACAACTTCCACGCGAAAAACGATTTCGATTCATATGCCACCATCCGACGAACATTGGATTCCTTTACTGCCAAATACGAAGAAGACAGCGTCTTTGCGCAACAGGTGGATACCTCAGTCAAGCGTATCCTGACGGAAAAGCTCTCCCGCTACCCTGAATTCACTCTCGAGCAGGTGTTACCGCCCGCCGAAGATCTGGAAATTGTCGGTCTATCCTCCACCGTCAGCCTCAAGACTGCCCGTGAGGGCGCAACCCTCATCGCACCCTCGCAGGAATTTCTGGCTGGCTTGCTTCCGCAGCCCCCAGCTTTCTCCGAATACATCACCATTTTCACGGATACCCGCTCTTTACGGCAGTGCAGCAATTGCGAGAGCATCAGTCACCTCTCGACCAACGCGTTTTCCACCACGCTTACCGAGCTGTATGGAAGCAAAGGAAGTCAGCAGCTTTCAGAATCGCGCATCAGTTCCTACAGCTTCGTGCAGCTGACCGAGATCCTGGATCAAGTTTCCGAGCCTTCTGATCCCTATATGATCGATAACTTCAGGCGTTCGAAATGGGTCATTTTCAATTTCCAGGGGCTTGATGCGGACCTTCCTCAGACCTATGCCTTAAAACGCCTCCTGGCTGAGAGGGTCGACCTCCTTCAGAACAAAAATGTGATCGTGTTTTCCTATGGCGAGCCGTACTATCTCGACAGCACCGAAATTGCCAAACTGACAGCCTACTACGCTCTGTATGATAAAACCCAGGCAGCTCTGGATATCGCGGCACGCGTGCTGATGCAAGAAGCGCAGCCTGTCGGCTCGCTGCCGGTCAGCCTTGACACAGTCGGATACGATCTTGGGCAGCAAACAGCTCCAACTCCCAATCAAGTCATCCCGATCGCGTTGCTGACCACTTCGATGACCACCACGGAAGTAACCCCCACACCAGACGCGCCTTTTTCCGCCCCGGTCACACCTGTTCCCCTCTTCCGGATGGGGGAGACTGTCCGCATCCAGGCTGGTCCGGTACGCGACAAAAATAATCACACGGTTCCTGATGGAACGGTCGTGCGGTTCACGGTACGCCTGGCAGGGGAGAACCTCATCATTACCCAGCCGGATGCTCTAACCATTGATGGTCTTGCCACCATCAGCTACCGCATAGAGCGGGATGGAATTTTTGAGGTAACTGCAGCCAGTGAGCCTGCGATGGTTTCGGGTACGCTGGTTTTGAACACACAAGGCGGTCTGGCGCAGGTCATCATGCCAACCCCAACGCCAACCATTCAGCCTACCCCCACCATTACCCCGCCTCCAACGCAGACACCCGTCCCAAGCGAGACTCCTGAACCTGGCGCTAATACCACTGGATTTCCGCGTATGATGGACTGGTTCCTGATCGTGCTGATCCTGATCGCGGGTTTTGGTGCGGCGTTCCTGGTTGGGTTCCGCTGGTGGGGCGGAACCGGTTGGGCGTTCCGTTCGGGTTTTTGCACTCTGATTGGCGGACTGCTGGCATATCTGCTGCTCACCCTGGGCATTGACAGCCTGGTGGAATTGGTAAAGGAAAGCAGTTCGTGGTTCATCGTGCAGATGACCGTGATTGGAATGTTATTTGGGTGGGTCACCGCCCTGATCTGGTGGCTGCGGGCAGAGGGAATGAAGCCACCAACCAATATCTAAGGATTTCGGTTATCAAGAGAAAATTATTCCGGGAATACCGGAATCTACGAACTACTTCAACCTACAGGTTGTGAATAATTGTGAGAAGTAAGCTCAAGAAGGTCAGTCCTGCCGCAGTCCATGCCAGGCGGGTTTCAGCCGGTCCGAGATGACCATTGCTGGTACGCCCAAGGTGACTGCTCAATTGGCGCAGGCGGCTGGTGCTCTCGCCGGTGAGCGCTTTGACGAAATCACGTACATCTTTGGGGCGGTCGTTGGGGTGTAGCGCCATGCCCCAGAGGATCGCGTCCTCCACTTTGGGTGAGATGGCAGGGTTGAGCACGCGCGGCGCGGCCAGGCTCTCGGGGTTCAGGAAGCGGTCGCGTACGTTGGCAGGCGGCGTGTTGGTGAGCAGGTGGTAAAGCGTGCAGGCAAAGGCGTAGATGTCAGCCCGGGCGTCCGTGTGGCTGCTCTCGCCACCGTACTGCTCCAGGGGTGTGTAGAGGGCGGTGCCCTGCCCTTGCATGATAGTGATGGTGACCTCTCCGGGGGCGAGCAATTTGACCAAGCCAAAGTCTACAAGCTTCACCAAGCCGCTGGGAGTCACCTTGATATTGGAGGGTTTGATATCGCGGTGGAGGATGGGAGGATCCTGGGTGTGGAGATAGGTCAGGGCGTCGCCGATCTGCAGCGCCCACCCTAAAACCTCGGCTTCTTGCAGGAATTTGTTGTTGTTTTCGGCTTTTGCCAGGAGGGCGCGCAGGTCATCCCCAGGCACATAGTCCATCACGAGAAAATCGATATCTTCAATCGAGAAGAAGTCGGAGACTTTGGGCAAATTAGGATGATCAAGACGCGCCAAAACGGTTGCCTCGCGCATAAACTGGTCGCGGGCTTCCTGCAGCATGCCCGGCGGAAAAGTGGGGTCGTAACTGACCTGTTTTACCGCGCAATACCTACCTGCCAGGCGTTGATCCTGCGCAAGGTAAATGAAACCATAACCACCCTGACCGATGATGCGTTCAATTTGATAGCGCTCATGAAGCACGGCGCCAATGCGAGTTTGAAAAGGCATGACCTGGTTCTCTCTTACCGACTGTGGCTGCCTTCTCTTGCGGCGTGAGGTTTGAGCAGCCTGTTTGCATTATAATGGTGAATTATAGTCTGAAATGGTAAGCGTGAAAAATGGAAGATCCAGTCCTGATAGCAACGGAAGGTCCGCTCAATGGACAGCAGTGGATCGTGAAGGGTCAACTGCTGATCGGGCGTGATGGGGGGTGCGACATCGTGATCCCGGACCGGCAGGTCTCACGCCAGCATGCCCGGGTGACCAACACCGGCAAAGGAATCCTCCTGGAAGATTTGGGCAGCAAGAATGGCACATTCGTCAATAACCAACCTGTTTCTACTGAAATGAAACTGGTGGAAGCGGACGAGATCCAGATTGCCCTGACGCAGACTTTCCTGTTTTTGAGTTCCGACGCCACTCTGCCGCTGAGCGACTTGCCCCCCGAGTTGGGGCAGGTATTCAACCTGCGGCTGGAAAGCGCGTCGAAACGGGTGTGGGTACGCGGCGTGGAGCTGGATCCGCCACTTTCGGCGCAGCAGTTCAACCTTTTGGCGTTGTTGTATGAAAACTCAGGCGAGGTGGTCAGCCGTGAGGCGTTGATCGAGGCAGTCTGGGAGGAAGACACCCGCTGGGTGACCGAACAGGCTTTCGACGCGCTGCTGAGACGCCTGCGCGACCGCCTTAATCAAATTGACCCCGACTACGATTACATTGTCACCGTTCGGGGTCATGGATTGCGGCTGCAAAACGAGCCGCACTGAGGTTAGTTAGCTTTTTGCAAGTTGCGTTTCATCGTGAAGCGCAGAATCTCCCGGTTCAGTTCCTTGATGCGGTCGAGCATTTCCGGCTGATCACCCTGTTGTTCCATCTGCCCAATCAGGCTTCCCAGCAGCTGCATAAACTCATCATTGATCAGGTCGCCCGATTCTTCCAGCATTTGTGCGCGGTTTTCAGCGCTTTCTTCCTGGAGCAGGGTGTCGATCAGCCCGAGGTAGGCGTTGGAACTATCGGCAGACTGAACAACAGCGATAATCTGGCTCAGCTTGCTCAACTTGACTTCGTCCTTGGCGGCTTGGGCAGCCCGGGCTTCCTGGTTGATCACATCCGCGACCGCCTGGTTGAAGCGCGGAAGAGCTTCCTGGGTGGCTTTCTCAATATCTTCCGCTTCAAGGAGTTCATGTACGAGCTGGTACGCCTCTTCGAGCTGGGCTTTTATGGCTTCGTCAATAGCCTGGGTGATGGTGAGCAGGCGTTCACGCAAAGACTCGAGCCCGGCTTTTTCGTCGGACGAACTTGCTTCGATCTTGTCCGATAAGAGCTGGAAGAAGGTGTAGTCCAGCCCACCGCGAGCCATCGAGGTAATGGTGGTCAGGCGGATGTCCGAGCTGGCGCTCTTGATCAGGAGATCCAGCAGGTTTTCGCGGGTGAGACCGGATTTGGATAGTTCCTGAAGTTCTTTAATGGCTTCCTGGGTTTCGGCTGCTTCCAAGGCGGCATTTTTCCCAAGAGTAGAATGCTCGATCAGCGCTTTTTGGAGGGCATCCAGGGCTACCAGGCTCTGACGGTCGCCGGCATCGGCTGAAGCCTGCGCCAGGCGGCTGAGCAGCATGAAGACTTCCTCATCGATCTTCTCATCGTTCTGGCGGATCATCTCGGGCAAGCCTTCAGAGCTCGCGCCCAGCAACTGCTGCAGGAGGTGCAGTTTTTCCTGCTGGGATTTGATCATCTCCGGGGTGATGCCGTCGGCGCCAAGGATCGTTTCGAACAGGCGCTGCTGAGTCAGCATTGTTTGCGGGCGGAAAAGGTAGGACTTGCGCTTCTCAGGAGGCAGATCATCCATGGCTTTCTTGATCATAGGGCCGAGGATACGCTCCTGCTCGTTGACCGGCGTGTGCAGATCGGGCGGGAAGAAGGTCAGCAGCAGTTCTTTCTCGGGATCATGGTAAACGATCGGGGTGGGGTAGACGCCCTGCGCGCCGCACAACGGGCACTGGAAGTAATTGGCTGAGCCCGAGAGCAACTTTTGTTTGGCTTCAGGATCGGTATTAGTATCAAAGAGCCTGGTCAGTTCGATGGTGATTGGCTGACGGCATTGAGGACATGGAACACTGGTTTTTACCATAATATCTCGCTTCTATGAATTATTCAGGAAGTCATTATAACATCCAGACATGGTGATTTTCCTCGTTGCGCATAAGCGTTTTGTTAATCCTTTCATGATTCAGAAAACCAGAGGCTTGAAACGATAAGAGCTTACCCGTGCAGGACCGGAATCGAAATGCTATAATCTAATTATTAACAACGCTTGAATCTGGGACTCTGTGGAGGTTCAAATGACAAAACTCACCCAAGTAACCAAACGAGATGGCACCGTGGTGCCCTTCACCCCGGAACGGATCAGCAATGCCATTTACCGGGCTGCTGTCGCCGTCGGGGGGCGGGATCGAGCCGCATCGGAGGCGCTGGCTGCCCAGGTGATCGCTCAACTGGAAGCGACGACTCCTGAAGGCAAAATCCCCAATATCGAACAGATCCAGGACATGGTAGAGAAGGTGTTGATCGAAAATGGCCGTGCTAAAGTCGCCAAGGCTTACATTCTCTATCGTAAGGAGCGTGCCCGCCAGCGTGAAAAACGTACCGATCGCGACCGCATGCCATCCGGCAACATTCCATGGCCAAAACTCTGGCAGACGCTGGACTGGGCTTGCTCTCATAACGTTCACACCACCGCGCTGCTCAACGACGCCATCCGCCACGACCGCCTGCACGAGATTGTGACGGCTGCTGAGGCTGCCTATCACGAAGATGTCGAGAATGCCGCCAACATGATCCTAGACCGACGCGATGAGGTCCGCGTGGTCTTCGTGGCAGGTCCTTCCTCCAGCGGCAAAACCACCACCACGATCAAGATAGGCGAACACCTGGCTGAATTTGGCTTCAAGCTGATCACTCTCAACATTGACCACTACTTCTACGATCTCGATATGCACCCAAAAGATGAGTTTGGCGATTACGACTTCGAGACGCCTCAGGCACTCAATATGAAGCTCATCAACCAGAATCTCAGCGATCTTTTCGCGGGGCGAGAGATCCGCATCCCCTATTACGATTTCAAGACGGGCAGAAGCGTTCCGGATCATACCCCCATGAAGCTTGGGGAGAAGGAAATCGTGCTGATCGACAGCCTGCATGGGCTCTATCCCGAGATGACGGAAGACATTCCCAATGAATGGAAGTTCAAGCTCTACATCGAACCGCTGCTGCAGCTAAAAGATAGCCAGGGGCACTACGCCCGCTGGACGGACGTCCGGCTGATGCGCCGCATGCTGCGCGACGCTTCGCACCGCGCTTACGACCCCACCCAGACACTGCTGCACTGGCACTACGTGCGTTCGAGCGAAATGCGCCACATCATCCCTTATATCAACACCACCGACACGATCGTCAACAGCGCCATGCCTTACGAGCTGCCGCTTTACAAGGCAAAACTCGGCGCATCTTTTACCCGTTGGGCGAAAGAATACAAGGATGATCCCTTGCGGCGGGATGCATGGGAACGGGCAGACAGGGTGAACGCGCTATTCCAGGAGATGGACGCGGTTGAGGATGACAGCATTGTGCCCGAGAATTCTGTGATCCGTGAATTTATTGGTGGTGGAATTTACAAGTATTAGTCTACCAGCAGGGGTCTGAAAACTCTTCCACACCCGGCGGAATGGTATCGACCGAGTAAAACCAGCCACAGGCATCGTAGCAAGTTGCTCCAACATAGCAGCCCTGGTTATCCTTGCGATATTCAAATTCACAGCTTAATCTTTCCCCTGCGAGCGGGCATGTGTAATCACGCCAGGTGACATCCGCCGGCGAAAACCAGGCCCGCGGCCAGATCAAGCGGGCGGTCAGTTCGAGGGTGGGCGTGACGGTATCGGTGGGAGTCTGGCTGGGGATGGGGGTTTCGGTTGGCGTTTCCGTTGGGGTAAGTGTGGGGGTTTGCGTGGGCGTGCTGCTGGCAGTGGCAGTTGGCACTTCGGTTGGGGTGGATGTGGCTGTTGGTTCAGGGGTAGCCTTCGCGCCACACCCGGCGACGAGCAACAAAACAATGAGGGTGAAAAAAATTTTATTGAACATTAATAACAAGGTCCGCTGAAAGTGTAGGGTCCAACGCCGTTTCGGATTGTGTCAACCCCGTAGTATTTGCCGCAGGCGTCAAAGCAGGTCATGCCTACCAGGCACTGACCGCTGTAGTTGCGGTATTCGGTCTCGCAGGTCACGTTCGTGCCGCGGGCAGGGCACCACTCATCTCCGCCCCACCAAACATCCCATTGGGTGAAGGTCGCTCTTGGCCAGATCATGTAAGGGTTTGGCTGCCAGGTGGGGGTCTCCGTGGCAGTAGGCGTGGAAGTTTCCGTGGGGGTGGGCGTCTCTGTTGGCGTCAGGGTGGGGGTTGGGGTCTCGGTGGGAGTGGAGGTGGGCGTGTCGGTTGGCGTGGGTGTGATGGCAGGCGTATCGGTCACGCTGGCTGTCTGAGTTGCGGCAATGTCCACGCGTGAACCGCAAGCCCCCGAAACCAGGGCGAATAAGAGCGCCAGGATGATTTGCTTTTTCATGGTAATCGTTACTTAATCACACGGGGTCGTGAAACCCTGGAATTCATTATACACTTCCGGGAGATTATCCTTGGAGTAATACAGTCCGCAGGCATCATAACAGGTGTGGGCATAGTAACAGATGCCGTCGTAAAGCCGATATTCTGACGTGCACTGGGCGTCCTTGCCGCGGTCCGGGCAGTCGTATTGGTGGTGGTAAATGGTATCGTCCACCAGGTCGGCATCGTAACGGGCTTCAAAGACCTGCACTGTGCGGTCACGGTCCGTGAAGAAGCGGAAATCCATCGTCGTTCGCCCTTCGATTGTGCCGTCATTAACGCAGATCATCTGAACCGGGAACTTGGGGTCAGCCTGGCATTCCAGCTCAAATTCGTCCGCGCTGGCATACAGCTTGTCTTCGATGCCGGCGTTCAGGAAGTAGAAATAGGTTTTATCGTCCAGGTACCAGGTGCGAAAGAGGCGAAAAAGGTCTTTGAAACCCGCGAAAGGCAGGAGGGTCTCCGTGGGGGTTGGAGCGGTGGTTGGGGTTGCGGTGGGGGAGGGCGTTTCAGTTGGCTGCGCAGTCGCGGTAGCTGTCAGCGGGAGGGTCGCGGTGGCAGGCAGTGTCGGCTCGGGGGAAGGGATGGGCGTTGCGCTGCTTTTACAGGCGACCAGGACCAACAGGATGATCAGTGCGCATAACGCGAGGGAGAATCGGTTTTTTTTCATGACGCTTAGTTCTTGCTACGGGCAAGGCAGCGAGTAGCCTTCAAAGTGCCCATCATAAGGGATATTGTCGAAGGTGTAGACCACTTCGCCGTTTTCACCGTAGCAGGTGATGGCTGAGTAACACTTGCCGTCATAGATGCGATATTCCTTTTCGCAGTTGTCATAGTCCATGTAGCGCGTGTTTAGATCAGTGGCGAAAATATTCTCGAAGAAGGGATATTGGCGTTCGGGATCTGAATAGAAGGTCACCTTGTAGTCCGTCTTGCCTTTGAAAAGCACATCACTGTAGCAGCGGATATCTTGGGGGTATTGCTCGTCGGGCGGACAGGTGAGGGCGTATTGGTTGCCCTCAAGGTCGTCCACCGTGGCGTAGATGGTCTGGTTCACCTGGGCGTTCATGAAGTAGAAAAAGGTCGTCTCATCTGCTGTCCATGCCTGGTAGAACTTAAAGCGATCGCCAAAGCCCGGAAAGGGAGTAACGGTTATGGTGGGCGTCTGGGTCAGGGTCGGCAGGGCGGTCGCGGTGGCAGTTGGCTCCAAAGTGAGAGTTGGCGCAGCGGTCGGGATGGGAGTGTCAGTGGGCTGTGGCAGCGTTGGAGAAGGTGCCGCAGTTGGAGCTTGCGCAGTTGGTTTGGCGCAGGCGCCGACGGACAGGATTATGAGAACAGTTAACAAGAGACGAATTTGTTTTTTCATAGCGACTCCAGAAAGCCGTGCCCAATTTTACCATCAGCCGCTGAACCCGATCAGGCGAGATCGGATTTTGCTAAGTGAGTTGACGGAAACCCTGTCCATCCTTACAATTAAGCCCAGAAACAAGGAAAGGATGACCCATATGAAAGTACTCACCCACAAGCAGGAGCTTTGTACAGGCTGCCTGGCGTGTGAATTAGCTTGCTCACGGGCTTACTTTAAGACCGACGATCCCAATTACTCGTCCATCCGAATAGTCGAAAACAACCGCACCTACAGGGCGCGAAAGTGCACCCAATGCGGCGAGTGTATCAACATGTGCACCGCGAATGCGATCTATCGCGACCGTAATGGCGTCGTGCGCATTGACAAGAAGAAGTGCGTCGGCTGCCTGGGTTGTGTTGGCTTCTGTACTGAGCTGGTGATGTTCTACGCGGATGACCTGGAGGTACCTTTCAAGTGCATCGCCTGTGACATTTGCACCAAAGCGTGCCCGGAAGGCGCGCTCGAAGTCCTGGTAAGCCGGGTGAAGGAGAACTAATGGGAACCATCCTGAAAGACTACAGCTACACTCCCGCGAAGATAAAGCGCGGATATTCGGGCAAATCGCTTTATATCAACCTGGCTGATCTGCGCATCGAGCAAAAAGAGATTACCGAGTTTATGAAGGAAAAGTTTACTGGCGGCAAGGGGTTTGACCTTTGGTACCTCTGGCATGCGATTACCCCCGAAACCCGCTGGGACTCGCCCGAGAACGAGATCGTGATGAGCGTCGGTCCATTGGGCGGCATCACCCAGTATTCCGGCACGGGCAAAACTCTGCTTTGCGCTATCTCACCCCTGACCGGCATTCCGATCGACAGCAACGTTGGCGGCTACTTTGGACCGCTGCTGAAGTTTTCGGGCTGGGATGCTTTTGAAATCCAGGGCAAGGCTGACAGAGAGATCCTGATCTTCATTGATGGGAACAATGGACGCATCCAGATTGAAGATGCTGCCGAATACCCGGAAGACGCCCACCTGCTGGCGGAGGAACTGACCAAAAAGTATTCTGAGAACGAAGACGACATGGTCAATGTCTCCGTAGCCTGCACCGGCAGCGGCGCGAAATACGGCTACATGGGCATGATCAATTTCTCGTTCTATGACCCGCGCCGTAAGGTTTGCCGTTTTAAACAGGCTGCCCGCGGCGGATTGGGTACCATCCTGCACGACAAGAAGGTCAAAGCCCTGGTGGTGAAGTACCGGGGAGTAAAGCCCAACCTGAATGATGCTGCCGACATTTCCACCATTAACAAGGTGGGCGTCAAGTATCACAAGGAAATGCACGACCTGGACCAGAAGCAGAACAAAATGCGCCAGATCGGCACGGCGAACACCGTCATGATCATGAGCCAGTATGACCTGCTTCCCACGCGCAACTTCCAAACGGGCGGCGACCCGGAGACGATCAAGATCTCCCCGAAGGTTTTCATCGAAGAATGGCTCACCCAGGGTCTGCACGACGGCTGTTGGTACGGCTGCACGATGTCTTGCGCGAAATGTGCCGACCACTTTTTGCTGACGACCGGACCCTATGCCGGTCAGCGCGTGACGGTGGACGGACCTGAATACGAGTGTGCTGCAGGGTTGGGCGCCAACCTGGGCGTGTTTGACCCCCAGGCGATCCTGGAAGAAAACTTCTACTGCGACACCTACGGCATAGACCTGATCTCCTTTGCGACCTGCACCGCTTTTATCATGGAATGCTACCAACGCGGTCAGATCACCCAGGAGCAAATGGGCGGGCTGGACCTGCGGTTTGGCAACAGCCAGGCGGTGCTCGAGCTGCTGCACCAGATGTCGCGCGGGGAAGGCTTTGGTCGGCTTGCCGGTTTGGGCATCCGAAAATTGAAGCAAATTTTTGTTGAGCAATTCGGCGCAGATCCAAAACTGCTGCAGGATATTGGCATGGAAGTTAAGGGGCTGGAGTATTCCGAATACGCCCACAAAGAAAGCCTTGCCCAGCAGGGCGGCTTCGCCATGGCGACCAAGGGTCCCCAGCACGACGAAGCTTGGCTGATCTTCATGGATATGGTCAACAAACAGATCCCGACCTTTGAGGATAAAGCCAACGCGCTGTATTACTTCCCGATGTTCCGCACCTGGTTTGGCTTGGTGGGGCTGTGCAAACTGCCCTGGAACGATATCGTGCCGGCGGACAACCACAAAACCGACTCCCCGGCGAAGGTCCCGGAGCATGTGCAGAACTACGTGGATCTTTTCAACGCTGTGACCGGCAAGAATATCGATAAAGAAGAGCTGATCATCCAATCCGAGCGGGTTTACCAGTTCCAGCGTGTGTTCAACGTACGGATGGGCAAGGGCGAACGGAAGGACGATTATGCTCCCTATCGGTCGCTGGGTCCGGTCACCCGCGAGGAGTACCTTTCCCGCCAGGAACTGTATGACAAGCAGCTGCGCGAGTTCCAGCAGCTCGATCCTGAGGCGATGGGTCTGGATGAGAAGATTGCCGCCACCCGACGCTACCGCGAAGACCAGTACGAACAACTGATGGACGCGGTTTACCGCCGCCGTGGCTGGACGAACAACGGCATTCCGACGCCTGAGCGGTTGAAAGCGATCGGCATGGACTTGCCGGAGCTATTGGAAGTGATTGAGCCGAAACTGTGATCAAAGTCAACACGGAAGAATCCCCCTGGCGTCCCGGAATGACCGTGAGAGCCCTGCTGGATGAAAAGCTGTTCACCTTCAGGCACATCATCGTACGCATCAACGGCGAGTTTGTGTCAGAAGAGGACTTTGAAAAGCAGACTATCCAGGATGGGGATGATGTTTTAGTGCTGCACCTGATGGCGGGAGGATAAAAGCGTGAAACGCTACTTGCGCAATCACGATGCCATCAGCGAGGCGGAACAAGAAGTGCTGGCCGCGAAGCGCGTGCTCGTGGTTGGCTGCGGGGGATTGGGCGGGATGGTGATCGAATGCCTCGCCAGGATCGGTGTGGGGCATTTGAGGGTCGTAGATGGGGATGTATTTGAGGAGAGCAACCTCAACCGCCAGTTGTTGAGCTCGAGTATGAACCTGGGCAGACCCAAGCCCCTGGCGGCTCAGCAGCGTGCGATGGCAGTCAATCCCCTGGTGGAAGTGGAAGCTTTTCAAATCTTGTTCGCTTCTGAAAATGCCGCGGAGTTGTTGGCAGATTGTGACGTGGCAGTCGATTGCCTGGATAACATACCATCGCGGTTAGTTTTGCAGGAAGCCGCCAAAGAAGCCGGCTTACCGCTGGTGCATGCGGCGGTGGCAGGCTGGCGGGGGCGAATTTGTGTGATCCACCCAGGTGAAGACCTGCTTGGTTTGCTTTATCCCAATTTGGAGGAAACGCAGGGGGAAGAGCAGCAGATGGGTACGCTCTCGTTTACGGTCGCGCTGACAGCTTCGTGGCAAGCGGCTGAAACAGTCAAATTGCTGCTTGGAAAACCCGGACTGCAAGGGGAAATCCTTGACTTGGACTTACTGAACGGGTCTGCGAACCGATTACGCTTGAACTAAATTCAATTGGCATAACTCCAGTGAGGAGCCTATCCTGGCTTGACTGGAGTTTTCTATCCTTGTTCATGTCAGATGTGTAAACAACAGGGTTTTTGATGTTTGGACGAAGGGGCGAAGCATCCTGAAATAACGCTTTGCTTCACCTGCTGCGCTTATTATGGATGCTTCGCCCCTTGTATCCAGGACTATCCCGGCAAACTTGGTGAAGACCCTTATCGGTCTCCCGTCCACTGCGCGCCAATAAAATATTCCGTTCTGCTTGGCAACTCCCTGACGCAAAATATCCATTATCACTACCAATTGCGGTCCCTAATTATTACAAAAGTGGGATATAAGCTTTGAGAGGAATAGCCATTTTAATTTGTTACAATGACCTCCAGAAACACAGGAGGTACAAGATGGCATTCAAACTAACCTATGGCACCATGACCAATCCCCCGCAGGAGATGCATGATAAATTTGACCAGGCTTTGGAACAAGTAAGACAACAGCTTGGCCAGGAATACCCCATGATCATTAACGGTGAGAAGCGTTTTGCTGAAGGAAAACACCAGGCTTTTTCTCCCATAGACACCAGCCTGCACCTGGCGACCTTCCAGAAAGGTACCGCCAGGGACGCTGACGACGCAGTTGCTGCCGCAAAGGCTGCTTTCCCGCACTGGAGTTCCATGAACTGGGAAGAGCGCGTTTACCTGATGCGCATGTTCGCGGACCGAATATCCGCACGCATCTACGAGATCAGCGCTGCAGTCAGCCTGGAAGTCGGCAAAAACCGCATGGAAGCGCTGGGAGACGTGGCTGAGACGGAAGATCTCATCCGCTGGGCAGCGGATATGATGGAACAGAACAACGGTTTTCGTAAACCTCTGGGCTCAGACCCCCTCATCGGGATGAGTTCCAGCAACGAATCCGTCCTCAAGCCTTACGGAGTCTGGGTGGTGATCGTTCCTTTCAACTTCCCGGCGTCCCTGGCAGGCGGACCGGTGGGCAACGCCCTGGTTGCCGGCAACACCGTAGTGCTTAAGCCCGCCTCTGACTGCAGTTGGGCTGCCACTCTGCTGATGGAATGCGCCCAGGAGGCTGGCATCCCCAACGGCGTGCTCAACCTGGTAACCGGTTCCGGTTCCACGCTTGGCAACGCTCTCACAGCCAACCGGGACGTGGCAGGCTTGACCTTTACCGGTTCTTTGGAGGTCGGCATGGACATCTACCGCCAGTTTGCCAACCGTAAATATCCTCATCCGGTGATCCTGGAGATGGGCGGCAAGAACCCCACCATCGTCTCTAAAAATGCCGACCTGGACCTGGCGGCTGAGGGTGTGATGCGCTCCGCCTTTGGTCTGCAGGGGCAGAAGTGCTCTGCGACTTCGCGCGTGTTTGTCGAAAAGCCAGTGTATGACGAATTCGTGAGCAAACTGGTAGCTAATACCAACGCCATCACAATTGGTGATCCGACCCGGCGCGAGAACTGGTTTGGTCCGGTCATCAACCGCAAGGCTTACGAGGATTATGCTGCCTATATCGCAGAATTGTCTGCCAACGGCACAGTCCTGACCGGCGGCAGGCAATTGACCGAAGGTGCCCTTTCAAAGGGATACTACTGTGCGCCTACCGTGGTGGCTGATGTTCCACTGAACCACCGATTGTGGAAGGAGGAAATGTTCCTGCCGATTGTGATGGTCGCCCCTGTGGATGACCTGAACCAGGCGATGGAGCTGGCGAATGACGTCGATTATGGCTTGACGGCGGGGTTTGTGGGGGATGCGACTGAAACGGAGTGGTTCTTCGATCACATCGAAGCCGGAACGGTCTACTCCAACCGCCCGCAGGGCACCACCACTGGCGCGTGGCCCGGCTTCCAATCCTTTGGCGGCTGGAAGGGCTCTGGTTCTGCCGGGAAGAACGGCGGCGGTTACTATTACCTGCCGCTATACCTGCACGAGCAGTCGCGAACCAGGGTAAAACGGGCTTAATACTTGCATCCGAAGTGAAATGAGCCAGTTGGAGCTTCCGACCTGGTTCAACCTGGAGGAGAGTCGTATGCTTAGATTACTTGGCAAATTGTTGATGATAGCGGGAACGGTCAGCCTGGTGTGGCTGGCGTATGGCCTGCTCAGCGGTGAACCGATCCCAAATTACGTGATCATTGGGGTGCTGCTTTTTATCCTCGGCGCTCTGTTCAAGGACCGCGGACCATCCCTCGGGAAGTCCGGGATCAACCCGCCTTCCTCGCGTAAAAGCCGGGAAAAGCATCAGTCCTGGATCTCAAAGGTTGAATAGAGTTCGCTTGTTTAGCAGGTATTAGCACCAATGACATATCTACAGAGAAGGTGACATGATAGAAGATAAGAAACTGAAGATCCTGAGCGCGATCTCGCTGACTGAGCCGCAAGTGGAAAAGATCAAAGCAGTTGATCCACGGATTGAACTCCATTGGTACGGACGCAAAGACACAACCCGGATCCCTGCGGAATTGTGGCGCGAAACGGAAATCTTGTTAACCAGCGGCTCACCAATCCCCCCTGCTGACCAAACCCCAGCCTTGAAGTGGGTGCAATTCTACTTCGCCGGGGTGGATAAAGCTTTTCAGCAAGACATTTTTCTTCGCGGAGGGGTACGGCTTACCAACGCCAGCGGGACAATGATCAGCCAGATGGGTGAATACGTGATGATGGCGCTGCTGATGCTCGGGCATAAGGCTCCGGAGATGTTCCATTTCCAGCAGCAAAAAGTGTGGCATGAGCACCGCATTGAGAAGCTGGAGCCAATTGAACTGCGCGGCAGCACGGTTGGGATCGTGGGATATGGCTCAATCGGGCGGGAAGTCGCGCGGCTGCTGTATTCCTACGGCGCCAAGGTGCTGGCGACAAAACGCGACGTCATGCATCCCGAGGATGATGGTTATGTTCCGGCGGGCTTGGGCGACCCGCAGGGGAACTACTTCCACCGGCTGTATCCCAACGAAGCCCTGAACGCCATGTTGAAGGAGTGCGATTTTGTGGTGGTTTCACCTCCACTGACGGCGGAAACCAACCATATGATCTCCACCGAGCAATTTGCGGCGATGAAACCCGGCGTGTTTTTGGTGAATGTCTCCCGCGGGCCTGTGGTGGACACGAATGCCCTGTTAGAGGCTGCCAAATCCGGCAAGTTGGGCGGGGCTGTGCTGGACGTGTTCGAGGAAGAACCGCTGCCAGCGGACAGCCCGCTTTGGGATGCACCCAACGTGGTGATCACGCCTCACATCGCCGGGGTCAGCAAACGCAGCATGGACGCATTGGTGGACTTGTTCGTTGTAAACCTCGGGCGGTATATAAGAGGGCAGGAACTCTATAACCTGATTGATCCTGAACAAGGATATTAGGACTCTACTAGGAAAATATTTGACCAAAGAGCTGTCGCAGAAATACTTCAGCTCTTTTTTTTGCGTGATAAAACAGAACAAAAGTTCTAAACTTTATGGTAAAATTATCGCATGGATCTGTTCGATCATTCCCTGGAAGAACAACTGAAACAGCAAGCTCCGCTGGCGGCACGCATGCGCCCGCGTACCCTGGATGACATCGTCGGGCAGGGGCATATCCTGGGGGAGGGCAGCCTGCTGCGGCGGGCGATCCAGGCAGACCGACTGTTCAGTTCGATCATTCTGTACGGTCCTCCCGGAACCGGTAAGACGACCCTGGCACGCGTGATAGCCAACACCACCCAGGCGCATTTTGAGAGCCTGAGCGCAGTGCTGGCAGGGGTGGGGGATTTGCGCAAGGTAATCGAAACTGCCACCGAACGGCGCCGGCTTTACCGCACGCGCACCATCCTGTTCATCGATGAGGTTCACCGCTGGAACAAAGCCCAGCAGGACGCGCTTTTGCCGCACGTGGAAACCGGTCTGATCACGCTGATCGGCGCGACCACCCAGAACCCTTATTTCGATGTGATCAAAGCGTTGGTAAGCCGCTCCCGTATCTTTGAGCTCAAGCCCCTTTCGCAGGACGACATATTGATACTTCTGAAGCGCGCTTTGGCAGACCCTTTGGTAGGGTATGGCAAGCGCAAGGTACTAGTGGATGAGGACGCATTACGGCACCTGGCGGATGTGGCTGGCGGGGATGCCCGCAGCGCGCTGAACGCGCTGGAGCTGGCGGTGGAAACGACGCCGCCTGATGAGGGTTTGGTTCACATCACGCTGGATGTGGCACAGGAGTCGATCCAGCGGCGCGCGATCCTTTATGACAAAACTGATGACCAGCACTACGACACGATCTCAGCCTTCATTAAGTCTGTCAGGGGCAGCGATCCAGATGCGGCGCTTTACTGGATGACCAAGATGCTTTTAGCCGGCGAAGACCCGCGTTTCGTGCTCAGGCGGCTGATCGTGCTTGCCAGCGAGGATATTGGCATGGCTGACCCCAACGCGATCCTGGTGGCGAACGCTGCCGCGCAGAACTTTGAGTACATCGGTATGCCAGAAGGGTGGTATCCGATTGCCGAAGCGGTAATTTACCTCGCCACAGCACCGAAATCCAACTCGGTTGGGGCATTCTGGGAGATCCAGGAAGAGATCAGCCGAAATGGCGCCGGTACGGTTCCGGTGCACCTGATGGATGCCAACCGCGACGCGAAGGGATTTGGGCACGGCAAGGGCTATCTCTATCCACATTCCTTTGATGGGCACTGGGTCGGGCAGCAATACCTGCCGGACGAACTGGTCGGAAAGAATTTTTATCATCCTTCGGGAATTGGTTATGAAGCCCAGGTAGCTGAGCGGCTCAAGCGTTGGCGCGAGGAACAAGCCAGAGCAATTGGTAAACCCGACGATGAAGGTAGGCAGGCTGATTCTTAGTTGTGTCTTTGCTGACGGTCGAGGAATACGCGCACAAGATCAAGCATCACATCGAACTCGGAGAGCCCAAATGGACGCGTTACGGAGACGTGCCGGCGTTCATCACCACCGATTCTATCTTTCACGTTTATCACCTGGTGTTTGACAAAATGCTGCGCGACCTGGAACGGGATATATTCATCCCCATGCTGCGGGAATTGACGTCCTCCTTGATTGCCGCCAACAAGGCGCAGTATGACCAGTTGGTGGGAACCCCCCTGGAAGAAGCTGCCTTGCGGAACCTGGCATTTTTCAGCGTAGCTGGTTCCCTGCTGCAGACGGGCGACCCGGTGCCCGATGAAGCCCGCGAGCTGGCGGATGCTGAGCTGGCTTTGATCATGGCAACGTCCGGTGTTGAGTATTCTCCGATCTTTAACTACGAAGGTCAGCCTGCCGACATGTGCTACATCGAAGATTACTCGCAATACATTCCACGCGGGCACTACACACTCGGCCCAGAACTCGAGATGTATTTCCGCGCGATGATGTGGTACGGGCGTATGAATTACCGATTGAAGGACAGTATGGAAGTGCAGCGCGCGCTTCTGATCACTAAAGCCCTTCGCGAAAACACTACGCCACCGTTTTATCTGTTATTGCGAACCCTCTTTGTGTGGCGTAGTGTGCTATTTCGCAAGCAATCTAAACTTCAAGCAGTCCAAAAACGCTGGAAATGGGAAAATCCGTTCATTTAGCCCAAAGCAAATTTTGATTAGGTATCCTTGTGTAGCACTGACATTTTTTTGATTGAGAGTGTAGATTGTTTTGTCCCTTACAATAACAAATAAAAGAAGAGCCTTCGTTGTGGCAATAATTCTCTAACTTCGCGTAAGATAATTCTTTCTTGTCAACTCGATTTCTTCTTCAGAGCAAGATGGCGTAACTTTCAGACTTTTTTGGTGGATCTGAAGAGTACCGATCAATAACCTCTCGCATGGCGTTCCTCAAGCCAGACGCCGCCCTCGTTGTGGTACCCCGCCCGCTCCCAAAAGCCAGGTACATCCGTCGCCGAGAATTCCAACCCGCGCAGCCACTTTGCGCCTTTCCAGAAATAGACATCCTTCAAGTCTTCGCGCCCGGGGATAGCTCCGCAGATGCCGCGTAAAGGCGCGCCGTGTTCCAGGCTGATCGGCTGACCTTCGTAATGCGTTGCCAGCAGGAAGTTATCCGCGTCAATCACTTCCAGCGGCAGGTTAGCGGTATAGCCGAACTCGGCATGTTGGATCACGAAGCGCGCGCCCGGTTTTGGCACCACCAGCCCCAATTCCCGCAGGGTCTTCAGGCTGACGCCTTCCCAGTTGGTGTCCAGTTTGCTCCAGGTGGTCACGCAGTGGATGTCCATGTGCAGCTTGGTGCGCGGCAGCGCGCTGAACTCCTCCCACGTAAGCAGCAGAGGTTTTTCCACTTCGCCCCAGACTCTGAAGGTCCAATCTTCCAGGTTCAAGCGCGGCACCGGACCGTAATGCAGAACTGGGAAACGATCGGTCAGGTGCTGCCCTGGTGGCAGACGTTTTTTTAGTTCAGGATCCAACTTTCCAAACATTTTTTCTCACAGACTAAGGCTCTCGCCTGGTTTCAATATTATTACCTTCGCGTCAGTTTCAGATTCTACGCGGTCTTTCCAGGCTTGCGGGTCCTGCGCGATCAACTCCCAAGTGTTGTAGTGCACCGGCACCACGCGCTTCGGGCGCAGCAGCTTGACGGCTTTAAGCGCATCCTCAGGACCCATGGTGTAGTTATCGCCGATCGGGATTACCGCCAGGTCGATGCCCTCGTCACCGATCAGGCTCATATCCCCAAATAAGCCGGTGTCACCTGCAATGTAGATCTTCTTTTGGTCGGGCGTAGTCAACAGGAAGCCTGCCGGGTTGCCGCCATAACTTCCATCAGGCAGGGCAGAGCCATGCAGCGCGGGCGTGAGCTTCAGGTAGCCGAATGGGTAGTGGTAACCGCCGCCAATATGCTGGGCGTGTGTTTTGACGCCCTTGGTGCGAAGCCAGGTGCTGATCTCGGCATTACTGATACATAGAGCGTCCGTGCGCTTGGCGATTGACACGGTATCGCCGATATGGTCGCCGTGACCGTGCGTGATGAGAATATATTCAGCGCTAACTTGTTCTGCTTTGACGGTTGTGGCAGGGTTGCCGGTAAAGTAAGGGTCGATCAGTAATCGGCTTCCACCCACTCTCAAACCATGCGTGGCGTGCCCGTACCAAGTGTAAATTGTCTCCATAGTATCGTCCTCCTTGATTAATTATAGCGATTATGGAGCGAGCAGCTTGAGTTTGTATTACTTGGTATTGACCGGTTGTCATCCTGAGCGTCACCCATTGTCATCCTGAGCGGTAGCTAAGGATCTAAAGACTTAATGATTAAGATTCATCACTTCGTTCAGAATGACTGACAAAATCTGCTACAAATTCTCAACTTATACGCGAGTCTGGTCGGAATGAGACCGCCAGGAAACAATGAAGATCCTAAGATGTTTTGCGGGCTCACTCCTACAAACCACAGCTCAATAATAATCGCGTGGCATTTGTCATGATCAAAGCTAGCAATACCTCACCTGACACATAATGGCGGAGTGGTGGAAAGAGCACCATTCCGCCCTTGTCCAAATAATTACAAAATCTCAAGCTTCGCCAGCGATGCCACCAGGGCTTTCAGACCTACCCCCTCAAAATACACTTCCACCGTTTCATCGCTGTGTTCCAGTTTGCTGGTCTTGACCACGCCGCGTCCATAGGTGGCGTGCTTGACCTGCATGCCAGTCTTATAGCGTGTGACAGGTGCTTCCTTTAAGGGAGGAGCGCTTCGCATCCACGAGGGCGTCTCCCATCTGGAATAGCCATTGTCCTGCCCATAACTTAATCGCCCGGGTAAGTCCCGCGGGCTTCCTTGAAGTAATTCCGAGGGGATATCATCCAAAAACCGGCAGGGGATCGTTTCTTCGTAACTGCCATAGGGGCTGCGGCGCCGGCGGGCGCGCGTCAGAGTCAGACGTTTGCGGGCACGCGTGATGCCCACGTAGAGCAGGCGGCGTTCCTCCGCCAGATCCTCTTCATCATCGCGCGAGCGGCTGTGGGGCAGGAGCATCTCATCCAGACCGGTGATGAACACCTGGTCAAACTCCAAGCCTTTCGCGGCATGCAGCGTCAGCATGGTTGGCGCGTCAACATTTTCTGGTAAGGTATCCTGGTCTGCCACCAGCGCCATGGATTCCAGGAACGCCTGCAAGCCCTGCTCCTCGTACTCCAGCACCACCGTTCGCAACTCCAGGACGTTCTCCCAACGGTCCAGCCCTTCTTCGCTTTGGTCCTGGATGTGCGCCTGGTAGCCGATATCCTCCAGGATGCGGTCAAACAGAACGGTGATCTGGTTCTTCTCCGCGCAGTTGCGCCAACCCTGCAGCATCCGCCCAAAGCTCCCCAGGCGGGTTGCTTCTCTGCCAAGCGCTTCCTGCCACTCCGGATTACCTTTTGCCAGCCCCAACAGGACTTCGCCCATGCTCAGGTTCTCCCGGGCGGCAAGCTCCGAGAGCTTCTCAATAGTCTTATCGCCGATGCCTCTTGGCGGAAGGTTGATCACTCTGCGCAGACTGATCTCATCCAGCGGGTTGTATACCAGACGCATAAAGGCGATGATGTCCTTCACTTCGCGGCGTCCGTAGAACCGCTGCGCCCCCACCAGGCGGTAACTCAACCCCACCCGCCTGAAAGCTTCTTCCAGCAGGCGGGATTGCGCGTTAGTGCGGTACATGATCGCGAACGCGCCCGGGCTGATCTTCTGGTGGGTGATGGCTTTTTCAATCGCCCTGACGACCATCTCAGCCTCTTCGCGGTCGTCTTGGGCGATCAGGAGGTTGATCTTCTCGCCCTTTTTTGCCTCCGTAAACAGCTTCTTGGCGGTGCGGTTGCGGTTGTGATCGATCACCGCCATGGCGCCGTCCAGGATAGTTTGGGTTGAGCGGTAATTTTGCTCCAGCAGGATGGTCTTCGCGTCCTTGAAATCCTGCTGAAAACGCAGGATGTTGCGGTAATCCGCGCCGCGCCAGCGGTAGATGCTCTGGTCCTCATCGCCTACAACGTAAAGATTGCGATGTTTTTGTGCCAGCAGGCGCAAAATGGCATATTGCGCCAGGTTTGTGTCCTGGAACTCGTCCACCAGGATGTGTTCGAACTTATGCCCGTAAGTGTCCCTTACCACCGGATGATCTTCGAGGATCCTGTTGGTATAGACCAGCATGTCGTCGAAATCCATGGCGTTATTCTTGACCAGGCGCTGTTGATAGAGGATGAAAAATCGCCGCACCTGCTCATCGCGAAAGTTCTTGACTGGGTAGTTATCCGGATCGATCAGATCGTTCTTGGCGCGCGAGATGGCATCCAGCAGGGAAGCCGGGCGGTAGAGTTTTTCGTCGAGGTTGCTCTCGCGGACGATCTCTTTCATCAGGGCAAGCTGATCGTCCGCGTCAAAAATAACAAAATTCTGGTTCACGGGCAGCAAGTCGGCTTCGCGGCGCAGGATCCTGCCGCAGATAGAATGGAAGGTGCCCAACCACAAACCATTCGCCTGGTCGCCGATCAGTTTTTGTACCCGATCATCCATTTGCCGGGCAGCTTTGTTGGTGAAAGTCACCGCCAGGATGCGGTAGGCAGGGACGTTCAACGCCCCGATCAAATAGGCAATCCGGTAAGTCAGCACACGGGTCTTCCCGGAACCAGGCCCCGCCAACACGAGCGTCGGTCCGGGAGAGGTGGCAACGGCAAGTTGTTGTTGTGGGTTAAGCAGATCAAGCAAGTCGTTCATAAGAAGGGAATTGTATCAAATCTGTGATCGGTGGTGGAAAATCACAAAACTGCCTTGATTAAACCCATTGCCAATCCCGCCAGCACCAACACATAAGGCTGCGCCTTGGTGAACATCAGCACTGCCAGTCCTGCCACCAGGATCACAATGGTCCAAGCGTCCACGAGAGCGTTTTGCGCCAGGTTGACGCAGACCATCAGGATCAGCGCCACCACTGACGCGTTCACCCCCTTCAGAAAGGCGCTGGAAATGGCATTTTCGCGCATTTTCTTGACCAGTGGCGCCGTGATTGCCACGATGATAAACGAAGGCAGGAACACGCCCACGGTGGAAGCCACCCCACCCCAAAAACCGCCGGCAAGATAGCCTACGAACGTGCTCGAAGAAAGTACAGGTCCCGGCGTGATCTGCCCGACGGCAATGGCATCAGTGAGCTGCTGCGTGGTGAGCCAGCCAAAGCGGTTGACCACATCCTTCTCAATCAGGGCAAACAAAACCAAAGAGGAGCCAAACAGCACCGCGCCAGTGCGCAGAAAATACCAGAATATGTGCCAGGCGCGTTCGCTGACCGTCTCAACGAGCATTTTTAGAGCGATACCGATCAGAGGTAAAGGCACAAACGACATGAGCAGGTTTCCTGAACTTCCAGGCTTGCGCTTGATGCCGTAATGCAACAGCACAGCCAGCGCCCCACAACCCAGCATGATCAGCACTTCGTTTAAATTCAAGAGTTTCCCGGCAAGTGCCAGACCGAACAGCAAGAACTGCTCCCAACCTACCAGGCTGCTCTTGCCAATTCGCCAGGTGGTGACCAAAACAATCCCAAGCACAAGCGGGTTCAGAAAGTAGAACAGCCCCTCAAGCTGAGGCAGGCTGCCATAGCGCACATACACCCACGAAAGGATCATGCTCGCAATAAACGCCGGCAGGATGAAACTAAAGCCCGCCACCAGCATTCCGGGATATCCGGCGTAGACGTACCCCACGTGGTAGCACGTCTCACTCGCATTCGGACCCGGGATCAGGTTCGCGGCAGCCAGCAGATCCAAAAAATGCTCCGAGGTGATCCACTTGCGCTTGCGGACGTACTCATCTTCCATCATGGCGATGTGTGCGGTGGGCGCGCCAAAGCTGGTTGAGCCGATTTTCAGGCTTACCAGCATCAGTTCGATCAGCTTATTCTTCAATGGTATAGGGATTTGACCAGCAGACTGTTCTGATGACGCCACTGACTGTTTTGGTTCTTCAGCCTGAGTTTCCTCAGCTATTTCTTTCGTTTCGTCGTTCAAGGTCAGGACTCCAGGTGGGGTAAATTAAGCAGCAGATTTTCGAGGATCAAGCGGGGATTGACATACTGGTCCAGCATCGTCAGAGCTTCTTCGTGTTGTTTCAGAATACCCGCCACTCTCTGCAGGTTCAAATCAGACGCGGTGCGCTGGATCAAGGGCTTCATTTCCAGGTTGACCAACGGCACTTCGCTCGCCTCACTGCAGATCAGTACGTCGCGCCAAAAGGTCAGCCAGGTGGCGATCAGGAAGCTGTAGCTTTCCCGCGATTGACCCTTTGCCCGCTGTAACTTTTCTACGTATTTGAGTCTGCCACGGAGATTCAGGTGAAGCATTTCGTCAAGTTGCTCGAGTGCGTTGTTGTACTTTTCAAGCAATTCTTCAACATGTAAATAGTTCAGCGCTGTGCCCACACGTCCGCCAGCCAACTGCGCCAGTCTACGGGACTCTTCCTCGCTCAACCCTTGCTGTGTTTGCAGCTCCCTTGCCAGGTCGTTGATGGGCAATGGGCGCAGCCGCACCACTTCGCAGCGCGAAGCGATCGTCTCAAGCAGGCTTTCACGCGCGTCAGCAGTCAGGATCAGGATAGCCCGGGCGGGCGGCTCCTCGAGCGATTTGAGCAGTGCATTCGAAGCCCCCATGGTCGCGCGCTGAAATTCCGGGATCAGGACAACGCGATACTTCGATTGATAAGGCGCAAGCGCCAGGGTTTGCTGCATCGCGCGAACCTGCTCGATTTTGAGCTCCCTTGCTCCTTCAGCAACCCGCAGGATCGCCAGGTCCGGAAAAGCCTGGGCTTCAATCTGGCGGCAAGGCTGGCACTTTCCACAGAACTCCCCTTTTGCCGGCGGATTAAGGCAATTCAACGCCTTGACGAATGCCAGTGCCAGCGTTTCACGCCCAACGCCTTCCGCGCCGGTGATCAAATAGGCGTGGCGAATGTTCTCAGGTTGGGAATGGATTTGCAGGAATTGGATGGCAGTTTCGTGACCCAGGAGGTTCCATGACATGCTTGGATTTTAGCACACGTTCAGCCTGAAACCGGCGCAATTAAGGTTCTTGAAACCTGTAAGGGCTTTTCCCTCCGACCCGAAGGCATACGATTTTTTAGAATATAATAAAAAGCTGATATTATTCAAATGAGTAATAGATCACCAAGATCCAATGGAGAAGTATGACCAAAGACATTTTTCAAGTATCCTGGCACACACTTGAACCTGAAGAGGTTCTGAACAACCTCGAAGTTCCTCTCGAGACCGGACTTAGCACTGCTGAAGCGGCCGAGCGATTGGAAGCCTACGGGCATAACGAACTCGTCGAAAGAGCCGGACGCACCATCTGGCAGAAACTGTGGGAACAGATCAATAGTTTTGTGATCTGGCTCCTGATTGGCGCAGCCGTCATTTCTGCAATCCTGGGGGACTGGGTGGAAGCCGGTGCTATCATGCTCATCGTTGTCCTCAATGCCATCATGGGTGTTGTGCAGGAATCCCGCGCCGAAGCCTCGCTGGCTGCTCTCAAGAAGATGGCAGCTCCTGAAGCCCAGGTGCTGCGCGACGGTCACCGCCAGCTGGTGCCCGCGCGAGACCTGGTGCCCGGAGACATCGTCTTCATTGAAGCAGGCAACTTCATCCCCGCCGATGTGCGCCTGATGGAAGCAGTCAACCTCAGCATCGACGAAGCCTCCCTCACCGGAGAATCCGTTCCAGCCAAGAAAGACGCTGAATCCAACCTGCAGGCTGATATCCCCCTGGGAGACCGCGAAAACACTGCCTTCCTGGGTACCACTGTCAGTTACGGACGCGGCAAGGGAGTGGTCATTGCCACCGGTATGCACACTCAGCTCGGTCTGATCGCCACCATGCTCCAATCGGTGGAAGAGGAGCAGACCCCCCTGCAGAAACGCCTTGAGCAGCTCGGTAAAACCCTTGGTATCGCCGCTATGGTTGTTTGTATCTTGGTATTCGTGATCGGGGTTATCCGCCTCCTTGCCGCCCCGGGGGCATTGGATCTGGGTTCCAAAGCTTTTTGGGATGAAATTGTTGTCCTGTTCATGGTGGCGGTCTCGCTGGCAATCGCTGCTGTGCCCGAAGGTCTACCCGCCGTGGTCACCATCAGCCTGGCTGGTGGGATGCGCGAGATGGTCAACCGCCATGCGCTGATCCGCAAGCTCGCCTCGGTCGAAACTCTCGGCTCTGTCACCACCATCTGCACCGACAAGACCGGCACCCTTACCCAAAATCAGATGACCGTCACCAAGCTATGGGTGGATGGTCACTTTGTGGACATCAGCGGCGCCGGCTACGAACCGGTTGGCGACTTCTATGTTAATGGAGAAAAGATCTCCGACCTCAAACAATTCCCCGCAGCCCGGACCACCTTGTGGGTCGGCACCATCAACAATGACGCCCAACTTGAGCCAGTTGGCGAAAGCGAGGGCAAGACCACCTACCGCATGGTTGGCGATCCCACCGAAGGCTCCATCCTGGTGGCGGCTCTCAAAGCGGGTGCTGCCGCGAACGTGGTAAACCAAAACTATCCCCGCAAGCAGGAAATTCCCTTCGACTCAGCCCGCAAACGCATGGTTACGATCCACAACATCGTCAACCCTGGTCATGGTGATATTTCGCCTTACGTGACCAATGAAAAAACCAACTGGTACACGATCGCAGTCAAGGGCGCACCGGATGTGGTGCTCGACCTCTGCACTTACCGCTCCGAGATGGATAACACCCCCGTTCCCCTGACGCCTGAATCGCGCCGGGAGATACTGGAAGCCAACGACCAGATGACCAGCAAAGCTCTGCGCGTCCTGGGCGTGGCATATCGCCCCGTGCCCGAAATGCCCAACGAGATCACTGCTGAAGAACTCGAAAAAGATTTGATTTTCGTTGGTCTGATCGGCATGATCGATCCTTCCCGCCCCGAGGTTAAGCCCGCTCTGAAGGAAGCTCAAACTGCCGGCATCCGATCAGTGATGATCACCGGCGACTACCCGAACACTGCCCGCGCCATCGCCGAAGACATCGGTTTGCTGCGCAAAGGTCACCAGGTGCTCACCAGCGCGGACATTGAACATTCGACCGAAGAGGAAATGCGTGAGATCGTCAAGATCACGGATGTTTATGCTCGTGTCAGCCCTGAACACAAGATGAAGATCGTTGACGCCCTGCGCGATAACGGCGAAGTGGTTGCCATGACCGGCGACGGTGTCAACGATGCCCCCGCCATCAAGCGCGCTGATATCGGTGTAGCAATGGGCATCACCGGTACCGACGTTGCCAAAGAAACCGCCGATATGGTGCTCACGGATGATAACTACGCCTCGATCGTCTCAGCTGTGGAGCAAGGCCGCATCATTTACAGCAACATCCGTAAATTCGTCTACTACCTGGTCTCCTGCAATGTTGCTGAGATCATGACCATTTTCCTGGCAACTGTTTTTGGCTGGAACACGCCGCTGGCTCCCATTCAGCTCTTGTGGCTCAACCTGGTCACCGATGGCGCTCCTGCTTTGGCGCTCGGCACGGAAAAAGGCGACCCGGATATCATGCAGCATCCGCCACGACCTTCTGACGAACCGATCATCAACAAGTTCATGTTGAAAGGCATCATCGTCCAGACTATCGCCATCACTGCTTCAACTTTGATCGCATTCTTTGTCGGTGGCGGTGCTTTGAAGGGTGCTTCAGTAGAAGCCCGCGTGCTTTCAGAGACTTTTGCCTTTGTAACGCTTTCGCTCTCCGAGCTCTTCCGCGCTTACACTGCCCGCTCAGAGTACTTCCCTCTGACCAAGATCGGTATCTTCACAAACAAAAATATGAACGTGGCCGTTTTGGCTTCAGTTTTGTTGGTGCTCATGGTTATCTATGTGCCATTCTTACAGACCGTGTTCGACACCACCCCTCTACGCTGGATCGATTGGGCGGAGATTTTGCCACTGGTGCTGATCCCATCCATCGCCGCGGAAGTGATGAAGTCCATCACTTACAAGCAGAATCAGGCTCGCCTGGCAAGTCTGGAAGACTAAGCCGTAATCAGTCAATCAACAGCTCCCTCAAACCAGGGAGCTGTTTTTTTATAACAGCCATTTCCGCCCATTTCCATCATGTTTGATACAATAAATCGTTTTACAACTATTAATCAAAAAAGGTACATCTAATGGAAAACTCGCCCAAAGATCTTCTGGACCGAACCAAGACCGCCCGCCAGGCGCGGCATGCCTGGTACTTTTATGACTTCGGCAACTCGGCTTACGCCGCTGTTATCCTATTGGCAGTTTTTTCTGCTTATTTCAAGAATGTGGTGGTAGGCGGAGCTGAAGGCACACGCCTGTGGGGTGTCTCGGTTGGCATTGCCGCCATCCTGGTGGCGGTGATCTCACCCGTCCTCGGAGCTGTCGCCGATTCTTCCCGCTCCAAGAAACTCTTCCTGTTCATTTTCACCGGGATCTCAGTGATTTTCACCGCGCTGCTCTTCTTTGTCGGTAAAGGGGACATCGTCATGGGAATGGTGTTTTTCATTATGGCTGAGATTGGATACCGCGGCGCCCAGGTGTTTTATGATGCTCTGCTCGTCGATGTTTCCACCCCGGAGACTATCGGTTACATCTCGGGTAAAGGCTGGGCAATCGGTATGCTCGGCGGCGTTGTCACGCTTCTGATTGCGGTAGTTCCATTGCAACTCATCGGCAACGACTTTATCCCGTTTACCTTTTTGATCACCGCCTTCATCTACGCCATATCCTCCCTGCCAATGTACTTCCGCGTCCGTGAAACCAGCCCGGTTATCCCGATCCCCAACGGTGAGACCCTGCTGTCGGTTTCGTTCAAGCATCTTGGCGAGACCTTCAAAGACATCCGGCATTACAAAGTTTTCCTGCGCTACATGGTCGCTTTCCTGATCTACAACGACGGTATCATGATGTTGATGGACTTCGCCGCCATCATTGGCGCCACGCTTTTCGGTCTTGGACAGGTGCAGTTGATCATCTTCGTCATCATCATCCACATTACTGGTGCTTTGGGAGCGCTTACTTTTGGGAAGATCTCGGATGAAAAATCCAGCAAACGAGCAATCCTGTTTTCACTGATCATCCTGGTCGCCTCACTGGTAACCCTTTTCTTCATCAAATCCACCATCGGCTTTTTCATTATCGGTGCTTTCGCCGGATTCTCTCTCTCCGGCGCGCAGGCTGTCAGCCGTACGATGGTCAGCCAGCTCGCGCCTGCTGGTAAAACCACCGAGTTTTACGGTTTTCTATCTGTGGCAGGTCGCACCTCGACTTTCATTGGTCCTCTCGTCTTCGGCACCCTTTCGTACCGCATGCACAATTATTACATCAACCAAGGCTTGGCTGAGCTTGCTGCAGAAAAAGCCGGTCAATACTGGGGAATTGCGTCTATAATAGCATTCTTGGTGATTGGTATGGTAATTCTTTTGAACCTGAGGGAAGTGACCGCTGCAAAACCGATGACATATCAAGAAGACCACAAATGATGTGAGGAGTTAATATGAAAGTATTGATTTCCGGGGGAGCAGGCTATATCGGCAGTACCATCGCTTCGGCATTGCTCGACGGTGGGCATACACCTGTCTTGCTCGACTCCCTGGTGACTGGTCGCCGGGAATTCACTAAGGACCGCATCTTCTATGAAGCCGATATTGCCGACCGGGCAATGGTACGGAAGATTTTCAGCGATCACCCGGATATCGAGGCAACCATCCACTGCGCCGCCTTGATCGTTGTGCCGGAATCAGTCGCAAAACCCTACGAGTACTATCGGGAAAACGTCGTTAAATCCATGGAATTTTTCAAACTCCTGGGGGAACTGGGTCGCAAGCGGGTTGTCTTCAGTTCTTCAGCCGCGGTCTATGACGTCGTCCCCGGTTTCATGGTCACCGAAGAATCGCCTCTGCGCCCCCTCAGCCCCTACTCCCGCACCAAGTACATGATGGAAATGGTGCTCAAAGACTTCTGCAGTGCCTACGGGCTGAACGCCATTGCCCTGCGCTACTTTAACCCCATCGGAGCTGACCCAAAGATGCGCACAGGTCTGCACATCCGCTACCCCAGCCATCTGATTGGCAAATTGGTGGAAGTCGCACTCGGGCGTGAACCTGTTTTCAACCTGACTGGCATCGATTGGCCTACCCGCGACGGCTCTGGTATCCGCGACTATATCCATGTCTGGGACCTCGCCCAGGCTCATATCCTGGCAGTGGAGCGTTTTGACAGCGTCATCGAGCAAGGTCGGGAAGAAGATACTCCCTACACGGTGATCAACCTCGGCACAGGCAGGGGAGTAACAGTTAAAGAGTTCGTGGTGGCTTTTGAAGACGTCTACGGGCAGAAGTTGCCTGTCTCTCTGCAACCTCCCCGACCGGGCGACGTGGCTGGCTCTTACGCCAATGCCGATAAAGCTGCCCGCCTGCTTGGTTGGAAAGCCGAATTGTCCATCGAGCAAGGGATTGCCGATGCTCTTAAGTGGGGAAAGGTTCGCGACACCATCATTCACTACTAAACCCGAGACCGGAGTAACTCTCCGGTCTTTTTTTGGGGGAATCCCTTATAATTATTGGACAGGAAGGAGTCCCTATGAGTCTTTTTAATCGCTTATTTGGAGAACCGGAGATCCGCGCCCTTGACCCTCAAAGCCAGGCAGAGGTCAAAAAGATGATTGAAGAATTGGTGAAAATTGGCCGTATGGATGACTTTATTTCGATTACGCCCGGAGGTCCATTCGACATCCAATGCCACCATCGTGACGCCAAACAAATTGGTAGAAGACTGAACCAGATCGGCGGAATACCCCTGATGATGGCTGTACGCCAGACAATCAAATACAAACTAAAGGATGTCCTGGCGGAGCATCTCGACCACTGTTGGAAAGGCGTGGGTGACTGGCAGGCTTAGGTCTACTCTATGGCAACAATCAGCTAAATCGCTTAATGAGCTTGCCTGAGGGGTGTACACCTTTCTCAATGTTATAATACCCTCACTACATCCGGAAAAGAGGTAATTATGAGTTGTTGCAGCAAAAGGGAAGTTGTCACCTGCGCAAATGCTCCTGCGGCTATCGGTCCGTATTCGGTAGCTATCGCCACTGGCTGCCTGGTGTTTGTCAGCGGTCAGCTCGGAATTGACCCCAAGAGCGGCTCTATTGTGGAAGGCGGCATTCAAGCGCAAACACGCACTGCCCTTACCAATCTGAAATCCGTCCTCGAAAGTGCAGGGTCAAGCCTGGAAAATGTGGTCAAGACCACGGTCTTCCTGACTGACATGGCTCAGTTTGCGGAAATGAATGCCATTTATGCTGATTTTTTCACCTCCGATCATCCTGCCCGCTCAGCCATCCAGGTGGTTGCCCTGCCAAAGGGAGGAATCGTCGAGATTGAGGCCATCGCGGTTCTGCCGCATCAGCATGAAGGTCATTGCGACTGCCAGTAGGTAAAAACAAGTACTGCCGAGGACTATGCCCCCAAGCGTTTCTGTGATCATTCCTTGTCGGAATGAAGAGAAAACCATCCACCTTGTTTTGGATGCCATTTATGCTCAGACTTACCCCCGCGAACTCCTGCAGGTGGTGATCGCGGATGGCTTCTCGGAGGATCGCACCCGCGTGGAAATTGAAGCCTTCAAGAATTCCCACCCTGACCTGGATGTTTTGGTTGTGGATAATCCGCAGCGCGTCATTCCAGCCGGCTTGAATACCGCAATCCGGGCGTCACGTGGGGAAATTATCGTACGTATGGATGCGCATTCCATCCCCAACCCGGATTATGTCGCGCTCTGCGTTGATGCTCTCGAAAGGAACATCGCCCAAAACGTCGGCGGCGTGTGGAACATCCAGGCGGCAACAGACACCTGGATTGCGCGTTCCATCGCCGCAGCGGCAGGCAACCCGCTGGCTGTTGGTGATGCCCAATATCGCTTCACCGACAAGGCAGCCTTCGTGGACACAGTCCCCTATGGTTCATATAAAAGAGAGCTTTTTGAGCAAATCGGGCTCTTTGATGAGGCTCTCCTGGCAAATGAGGATTACGAGCTCAACACCCGCATTATCCAAAGCGGTGGGAAGATCTGGCTCGATCCCAGGATCCGCTGCACGTACTTCGCCCGTTCCAACCTGCACGCGCTCTCAAAACAGTATTATGGATATGGCTATTGGAAGCTCCAGATGCTGAAACGCTACCCCGAGACCTTGCGCTGGCGCCAGGCTCTGCCGCCCGCTTTCATCCTGGGATTGCTGGTGACCCTGCTGGTAGGTTTTTTCTGGAAACCATCCCTGTATCTTTTCGCTTTCGCTGCAGGGTTGTATCTCCTGGTTCTCCTGGGCGCTGGCATTCACATGGCAATTAAGAAAAGAGATATACTCATGGTGATCGGCATCCCGCTCGCCATTATTAACATGCATTTTTCCTGGGGCGCTGGCTTTTTAGCCGGCGTGTTTGGTGCCTGTAAGAAGATATGACAAAAACAACAACCGGACCACGCAGCAGCAAGTTACGCCTTAAGCCCTCAGAACAGCGCTTTATTTTGGTTTTGGGTGATTTTTTGGCAGCTTCGATTTCACTCTTGATTGCCCTTTACGTTTGGGGATCAGGCGATAGCTGGTATCGTTTTTCCATGGAATTTCTGAAGTATCGTGCGCCAGCCTGGTTCTACCTGTTACCCTTCATCTGGCTCATCCTGCTGGTGGACACCTATGACACGCGCAAATCTGCAAATCTACGCCAAACCTTGCGTGGTATAGGCTTGGTATTCCTTACTTCTGTCATCGCTTACCTGGTCATCTACTTTGCTGTCGCGCCAAATTCGTTGCCTCGGCTGGGCGTTGCAGTGTTTATTGCAGCCGCAACCCTCTTGACGCTGGTTTGGCGTTTGCTCTATATTCGCACCTTCACCTCTGTCTCCAGGCAGCAGCGAGTGCTGATCGTAGGCGCGGGCAAAGCAGGCACTGCTTTGGTGGAGGTTATCTCCGAACTCGATCCACCTCCTTTCAAGCTGATTGGATTGATCGATGATGACCCCGCCAAACTTGGCACAAATATCCATGGGTCTCCAATTCTCGGCAATCACGAAAGCATGGCTGAGATCCTCACTAACCAGGGGATAACCGACCTGATCCTTGCAATCTCGAATGAGATGAATCACGGCATGTTTCAAAGCATCCTGACTGCCCAGGAAGAGGGTATCAACCTTGCCACGATGACAGACACCTACGAGAGTCTCTCTGGACGTGTTCCGATCGACCTGTTGGAATCGGATTGGGTCATTCGTGCTTTCCTTGACCGTGCTCCCACGAGTGGTTTTTACCGTATTGCAAAGCGCCTGATGGATGTGGTTTTGGGTTTGGTTGGGCTGCTTGGGCTTATGCTGCTTTCGCCTTTGCTTGCCTTGTTTATCTTTATTGATTCCGGCAGACCAATCATCTTCAAGCAAGAACGCCTCGGAAAAGGCGGAAAACCTTACATCATCTATAAATTTAGAACCATGAAATCCAAATCGGACATGGAAAAGGAAGCGCTTGTTACTGCCACCGATGATCCCCGCATCACCCGGATTGGTAAGTTCCTGCGCAAATCTCACCTGGATGAACTACCTCAAATTATCAACGTTCTGCGAGGAGAAATGAGCTTTGTGGGACCCCGGTCCGAGCGGGTAGAACTGGTGCGGGTTTTCCAGATGGATGTTCCCTTCTATCGTGCACGCATGCTGGTCAAGCCAGGGATTACTGGCTGGGCTCAGATCCACCAAGCATATGCTGAAACCATCGAAGAAACTGCCATCAAACTGCAATATGATCTTTACTATATCGAACATGCGTCGATCTTTATGGATCTTAATATCCTTTTGCGCACTGTTGGCTCCGTTTTGGGGTTCAAAGGGCGCTAATTCATGAACGATACAGGTCACCCGCACTTCCTTTCACCGCATTTGCTTCAGAATCCACTCTGGGGACAGTTTAAGGCTGCATTTGGCTGGCAGCCTGAGGTATTTCAGAGCGCAACCGCCCGGGCACAGGTGCTCTTTCGCAAGTTGCCCCTGGGCTTTAGCATCGCCTACCTGCCAAAGGGTCCTGACGGTACAGATTGGTGTTCCCTTTGGTCTCAAATTGATGCTGCTTGCAGACGGCGCAGGGCTGTCTTCCTTCAAGTGGAGCCCGGCCTGGCAGACAGCGATCTCACGCCTGAATTGACTGCACAATTCCCGGGATTCATCAATGAATCCCACACCATCCAACCCCGCAGCACCATCCTGGTTGACCTCTCAAGCGATGAAGAAAAGTTGCTGGCGCGCATGAAGCAGAAAACGCGCTATAACATCCGCCTTGCTGAGAAAAAGGGCGTGGTGGTCAAGGAAACAGACGACATTGAGGGGTTTTACCGGCTGATGCAAACTACTGGCACGCGTGATGGTTTCGCCGTGCATGACATTTCCTATTACCAAAAGGCTTATGACATCTTCTCGCCATCCGGCGCGTGCGTCTTGCTTGGGGCGTTTCATGAGAATCAGCCTTTGGCGTATTTGATGCTATTCCTTTCAGGCGAGCGATCCTGGTACTTTTACGGTGCCTCTGACGACGCCAGCCGCAACCTGATGCCCACCTACCTGCTCCAGTGGGAAGCGATGCGGTGGTCCAAAGCACATGGAGCCAGCGTGTACGATCTTTGGGGCATCCCCGACGCAAGCGAGGAAGAGCTGGAAGAGCAATTCATGCAGCGCAGTGACGGGCTTTGGGGAGTCTATCGTTTTAAACGCGGCTTTGGCGGCGAGATTGTGCGCTCTGCGCCAGCTTTTATCCGGGTATACATGCCGCTTTTGTACTGCGCCTATCAGAAGATCCGCGCTGGTAGAATGGCAGACTGAGCATGATCAGGCTGGAACAAGAACAAATTCCGGAATGGAACCAACTCCTGTTGCAGTTTCCGAACGCGCATATTTTCCAAACCTCCCAATGGGCTGAAGCCAAGAAACAGAATGACTGGAATCCCATGTACTTTTGGGAGGGCAATGATCCAAAAGCACCTGAAGCGCTTGCCCTGATCTTACGCCGGCAGGTTTCCCTGGCAGGCATAAAATTCAGCGTGCTCTATGCCCCCAAAGGACCGGTCTTGCACTGGGATGATCCTTCCGCAGTCACACGAACGCTTGACTCCCTTCAGGAGATTTGCCGTCGGGAAAAAGCGATCTTCATCAAGATTGATCCGGATGTGCTGCTTGGCACTGGAATCCCTGGCACGGAAGACGAAGTATCTGCTTCGCAGGGTCTCGCGCTGCAAGCAGAATTGAAGCGACGCGGATGGCACTACTCGCAGGATCAGATCCAGTTCCGCAATTCCGTTTTGCTTGATTTGCAAAAAAGTGAAGATGAGCTTTTGGCTGCTATGAAGCAAAAAACGCGCTACAACATCCGCCTGGCAGCCCGTAAGGGCGTGACCGTACGGCGGGGAGAGATCAGCGAACTGCCCATGCTCTACAAGATGTATGCCGAAACGGCTGTGCGAGATGGCTTCGTGATCCGCCACGAAGGCTACTACCTGACCACATGGCGGCTGTTCATCGAAGCTGGCATGGCAAAGATCCTGATCGCCGAGGTTAAAAGCCAGCCAGTTGCCGCACTGATCCTGTTCCACTTCAATGGAACCGCCCGCTACATGTTCGGTATGTCCACGGAGAACGCGCGGGAATTAATGCCCAATTACCTGCTGCAGTGGGAAGCCATGCGACTTACAAAAGCGCTTGGTTGCCACACGTACGACATGTGGGGCGCGCCGGAGGTTTTTGACGAGAGTGACTCCATGTGGGGCGTTTTCCGCTTCAAGGAGGGCTTCAACGGCACCACCACCCGTACCCTGGGCGCCTGGGATTACACCCCTCATCCCTGGCTCTACCGCCGTTACGCCGAAACTCTGCCGAAACTCCTCAACCTGTTGCGCCGGCGCGGACTGAAAGCCAACAAAAGGAGCCTGAATGACTGAGCGAATTGAGCTTGCCCAACTGCCCACCCCCATCCAAGCACTGCCTCACCTTTCGCGTTTGTTGAGTGGTCCGGAGCTCTTCATCAAGCGCGACGATCTGACGGGGCTCGGTTTTGGCGGCAACAAGACCCGCAAACTCGAATACCTCGCAGCGGATGCCGTTGCGAAGGGCTGCCGTACCCTCATCAGCACTGGCGCGGTTCAATCCAACCACTGCCGCCAGGTGGCAGCAGCGGCAGCAAAACTTGGCCTGGCTTGCATTTTAGTACTGGCTGGGGAGCAACCCGGAGATCCCCAGGGCAACCTTTACCTGGATCTGCTCAGCGGCGCCGAGGTCATCTTTGTCCCCAAAGACCAGCGCGACCAGGCGCTGGCTGAGGTCACCAAACAGGCTGAGGCAGAAAACCGCAAACCGTACCTTATTCCCTACGGCGGTTCCAATGCCATCGGTGCCATGGGTTACCGTCAGGCAATGCACGAATTGCACGAGCAAGCTCTGAACCCGGATTGGATCGTATTCGCTACGTCTTCAGGCGGAACGCAAGCCGGCATGCTGCTTGGTGCGCGTGAAACAGGCAGCCACACCAAAATTCTGGGGATCAGCGTGGATAAACCCGCATGCGAGTTCTCTGAAACCGTTGCAGAGATTGCAAATGCTGGCGCGGAGTTGTTGCAACTTGAGACGCACTTTCACCCCGGGGAAATCCTTGTGAATGATGCCTACTGCTCAGCAGGTTACGGCGTGATGACACCCGTTGAAAAAGAAGCCATCCTGCTCTTTGCCCGCCATGAAGCGATCCTGCTCGACCCGGTCTACACCGGGCGTGCCGCTGCCGGTTTGATTGATCTCATCCGCCATCATTTCTTTAAACCAGGCGAAAAAGTGCTCTTCTGGCACACCGGCGGCACTCCCGCCCTTTTTGCTGAACAATACGCGGGTGAACTCATAAAACCATAAAACATCGTCTAAATGCGGATATCCTCCCTGGTCCGAATCCTGTATTTTAGAGGGTTTACTATTTGTCCACCTCTTTGAGCTTGAAACTCACCAAGTCCTGGATCAGTTTTTCGTCCAACTGCTCGGAGTATGGGATTTGGATCGTACCTTTGCTGGTTTGATAACCCTCAAGTCTTGCCTTGAAATGCTCGATGGCGGATGGGGTTGGGTAGATCCCCAGGTGGCTCTTCTGAGCGGCATAATGGAAAATGGGCTTGCCGTTCTTTTTAAAGGTGGGCATCTGGTAGCTGAGGGTTTGGGTGAGCTCCGGGTCAACCTCGAGCACAAGCTCCCTGACACGCCGCAAAATCGCCTGAACTTCCAACGGTGCTTTGCGGATGTAGCCCTCAATTAAATCTTCCATCTCAACTCCTCTACCGACAATTTCCATCCTGCATCAACGATTCGAATCTGCAGTATTTACCCTCTGATTCTATCTTACTGACGATCAGTTTTCCCAGGAGTGTAAAAAGCATCAGGTAGACCGGCAAGGGTTCATCAAGCCCTTAATCCCTGCTATAATCCAAAAAATGAACGTAGATATCCGTTCCACGATCTTCGTGATCAGCATCATGGCTGCCATGTCAGCCATTTGGCTGGCTTTCCGTGCGCGCGCCGCTTTCCGCGCAGGCAAAAAGTTGCCGTTCTTCTTCAAAAAACGCCAGCAATACGAGCTCGGTGCCCGCCTGATCATGGGCGTTATCTTGCTGCTCGGTTTTGCGTATGCCAACTTGCGTTGGGGCGAAGGCTTCGCTTACCGCTACTTTCCGCCCACCCTCACCCCGTCTATGACACCCACCATCACCCTCACTCCCACCGTCACGCTGACACCCACTCTCACCCTCACACCCACGCTTACCAGCACGCCATCTGTCACAGGCACGCCCTTTGTTCCCGAGCAGATTGCCACCGAATTCGAGTCAATCATTACCCCAAAATCTGATTATTCTTTCAGCTTGATCCGATTTTCAGAAGAGATTGACGATGATTTGCAGGCAATTGATCCTGCCATTGAATTTGAAAATCCACTTAAGACGATCTATGGCACGTACAATTACAACATGATGGATCCCGGCGTGCAGTGGACCGAGATCTGGGTGCGGGATGGCGAGATTGTGTACTACAACAGCGGCACCTGGCAGGGCGGCAGCGGAGGATATGGCGCTGCTCTGCTTGAGCTTCCACCTGAGGAATGGCTGCCGGGCAGCTATCAACTGCAGTTCTTTATCGGAGAAGAGTGGATCACGAGCGGTCACTTCCGCGTCCTGGGCAATCCCCCCACCCGTACTCCCACAATAACCCTTACCCCCTCGGGTACGCCAACCTTCACACCCAGCCCAACCTCTACCCCAACGCCGACCAGGACGCCCTTACCGACTGCGACCCCCTCACGTACACCCACACCACGTCCCAGCGCAACACCGTAGGTCTTCGCCAAGGTCGTCCTCCCGACAGGCTGCAAGATAGTCTGGGTAAGAAAGCTCCTGCTGGATTAACTTTTCTCCCGGGAGTGTTAATTGCAATCCCTGGAGATGCGATCGCAAGACAAGGTACAATTAGCAAATGACTGAGACAAACCGCCCAACTCCAAAAAAACGCTGGATTATCGCACCCTTTATCCCAAACGATATCAAATACACCCTCAGAGACTTCCCGCCTTTTCTTCGACAGTTGCTTTTCAACCGTGGCATTACCACCGCTGAAGCCGCCCAGGCTTACCTTGGAACTGCCTCTCCCACCCCGACCGATCCCTTCATGTTGCTCGGGATGCGGGATGCTGTCAATGTCATCGAAGAAGCTTTGCAAGCAGGCAAGAATATCACCATTTATGGCGACTACGACACCGATGGTGTCACCGCGTCTTCCCTTTTATTTGAATTCTTCAGCCAGCTCGGTCACGAACCGCGGGTTTACATCCCCAATCGCTTTGATGAAGGTTACGGGTTGAACCTGGATGCTGTCGAATTACTGGCAACCGAAGGCACGCAGCTGCTCATCACCGTTGACTGCGGCATCCGTTCTATGGAGGAAGTCCAGCGGGCAAAAGACCTGGGCTTGCGCGTGATTGTTACCGATCACCATCAACCAGGCGACGAACTCCCAGTGGCGGATGCTGTCATTAACCCCCATCAATCCGCTGACCCCTATCCCTACAAGGAACTGGCAGGCGTCGGTCTGGCATACAAGATCGCAGAAGCCTGGCTCCAGGCTCACCCGGACCCGAAAATAAATCTCAGCCAATGGCTCGACCTGGTCGCAATTGGTACCGTAGTGGACGTGGCTCCCCTGACCGGCGAAAATCGTTCCCTTGTGAAGCGGGGTCTTGCGCTGATGCGTCAACCGCAGCGCCAGGGTTTATTTTCCCTGGCACAGGTGTCTTCAATCAATCCCGCCAAATTCAATGCCGGGCATCTCGGCTTTGCCATTGGTCCACGCCTGAACGCTGCTGGTCGGATGGAAAGCGCGTTGAATTCTTTCCGCCTGCTCACCAGCCGGGATATCTTTGAGGCTGGGACGCTTGCGCAGCAGCTTGATTCGCTCAACTCCAACCGCAAAGAGATTACCAACCAGATCATCGAATCGACCATGCTCACTATTGAGGCGCAAGATCCGGACGTGCCGGTACTCTTTTCAGCCTCGCCGGACTACAACTCGGGTGTGGTGGGTTTGGCTGCAGGGCGTCTGGCGGAGGCTTACTACAAACCTGCGATCATTGGGTCAATTGAAGGTGAGTTCATCAAAGCTTCCTGCCGCTCCATCCCCGAGTTCGACATCAACCACGCTCTGAACCAGTGCGATGATCTGCTGGTGCGCCACGGTGGACACCCTATGGCTGCAGGTCTGACCGTGCGCGCTGAAAACGCCCAGGCATTCCAGGAGAGGCTCATCAGCATCGCGCGGGAGAGCTTCAAGGGGTTGGATCTGAGTCCCGCCCTTTATATTGATTATGAGGTCTCCCTCGAAAAGCTACAGGGCGATCACTTTCCGGGTATTCTTGAAGCAGTTGAACAACTGGAGCCAACCGGTGCGTCCAACCCGAGCGCGCTGTTTTGCAGCCGAAACTGCCAGGTGCTGCGCGCGTACACGGTCGGAAAAGGGGAGCACCTCAAGCTTGTTCTCGGCGCAGGTTCCAACCAGATGGACGCGATTGCCTTCCGCCAAGGCGCGCTGCTCGGAAACCTGCCTGAATTTGTGGATGTGGCTTACACGTTTGAGATCAATGAGTATAACGGACGCAGCACGATGCAGCTGAATATTCGCGACATTCAGCCGGCATCCTCTTAGCCCTGCTGGCTGCCTGGTTCAATCACGAAACGCTTTTGGTTCGATTCGAGCCGACCATCTTTGTAGGTAATGTCTTCTCTTGTGTGGATACGGACACGCTTGCCCGCCTTCGCAGCCTTGTCCAGTAAAAATAACAGCTCCCGAATCCCAACTGCCACCTGACTGCCCTCTTCCATTCCAAGGCGGTAGGTGAAGAAAGCCGGATTTACCTTCAGGTAGTCCATCACAGCCGACAAGGAATCTTGCATGGCAGCTAAATCTACGCTCCGAGCCTGCTCATACAACATCTCCACCGGCAGTTTTAGATTGATCTTCAGACTGTCCAGCAGCACCGGGGAATGCAAAAAGTGCGCCAAAGCGTTACCACCAGGTAAGTTTGACTGTTTTGCGTCTGCGTTTTCGAGTAAAAGCTCGTAAGATGACTCAATCGGAAAGTGATTTCGTTCATCTTGCGAGATCAGGTCATAAATTGCGTCGAGCACGCGGTGAGAATATTCCAGCAAGAGTGATTTGTCATTGCCTGCATCTGTCATCGGCAGCGCCGGGATTGGTTCCCCAACTTGCATCAGTATTTTCGGTCGTTTGAGTTGCAGAGCCTTTTTCATAGCTCCCTGCAATCCACTAAAGCCGATTGGCACCACAGGAGCGCCCGTACGCTGACTGAGTAGTGCTACGCCAATTTGTGGGGGCATCTTGCCTGGCGCCCAGGTGCCGCCTTCAGGAAAGATTCCCAGAACGCCGTCTTGTCTGAGAACATCCAGCGCCTGATTCAGGCCTTTTCGGTCAAGATTTCCTCTGTTAATGGGAATAAAGCCAAAGGAGCTCACTATCGCGCCAATGCCGTCTGGAAAAGGGAAGTCACCCGCGCCAATCGGCTCTACCAGCCGCTTGGGAAAAACGCTCATTAGTACTGGTTCCAGATAAGCCGCATGATTACCAGCGAGAATAACCGGGCCATGCTCAGGAATGTTTTCAAGACCTTCGATTTTTGTGCGGGTTAATAAACGCATCAGCCCTCGTCCGATGACTCTCAGGAAACGTCGCCGGGCTCGTAGACGGGGGTAATGGATTGAATAAGTGTGCTTGGTCTGGTTCATAACGATTTCAACTAGTTAAAACCCTGAGAGCCTCAAAGAGTTACTTAAATAAAAAGTGCCCCCACAGGAATTCGAATCCTGGTTTTGGCCTTGAGAGGGCCGCGTCCTGGGCCACTAGACGATGGGGGCGTAGAGGAAGCAATAATATCATGCAAAATTCAAGGCGTCAATGAATCGTTTGCATCTTTTGGTGGATGGTAATAACTTCTCAAATCGCATCTTCCATGACAGCTCCAGTTGGCTTCTACCGTTGTTTGCATCTCACCTTTATTCCCCTATAATTACATCGAGGAGAATAATATGAACTATAGAAATTTAGGAAAATCTGGCTTAAAAGTATCTGAACTTTCATTCGGTTCCTGGGTGACCTATGCCAACCAGGTGGATGTCGATCTCGCCAAGACGCTGATGAGCGCTGCCTGGGATCGCGGCGTCAACTTTTTCGATAACGCCGAAGCTTACGCCCAGGGCGAGTCCGAGCGTGTGATGGGTAAGGCGCTCAAGGAGCTTGGTTGGCCACGGGAGCAATACGTGGTCTCCACCAAGATCTTCTGGGGCGGGCAAACTCCCAACGAAAAAGGCTTATCTTTCAAACACATCGTCGAAGGTGTGAATCGCTCGCTACGGAACTTCCAGCTCGATCATGTGGACCTGGTCTTCGCGCATCGCCCGGATTTTGAAACCCCGGTCAGCGAGACCGTCCGGGCTTTCAACCACGTCATCAACCAGGGCAAAGCCTTCTATTGGGGCACGTCCGAATGGCCCGCCGAACGCATCCTGGAGGCAGCCAAATTCGCAGAGGACAACTACCTGATCGGTCCGACCATGGAGCAGCCGGAGTACAACCTGCTGCACCGCACCCGCTTTGAAGAAGAATACGCCATCCTGTATAAGAAGCTCGGCTTGGGCACCACCACCTGGAGCCCCCTCAAGTCGGGCATGCTCAGCGGCAAGTACCGCGGCGGCGTCTTTCCTGAAGGGGCGCGCGCTAATCTGCCCGGCTATGGCTGGCTTAGAGAAATGTTCAGCGACCCAGCCCGGATGCAGGCAGTTGAGAACCTCGCCGTCATTGCCGACGACCTCGGCGTGAGCCTGGCGCAGATGTCCATCGCCTGGCTGCTCAAGAACCCCAACGTCAGCACAGTCATCACCGGCGCCAGCCGCCTGGAGCAGCTCGAAGAGAACTTTAAAGCGCTGGATGTGGTGGATAAGCTTACGGATGATGTCCTCGACCGCATCGATGACGCCCTCGCCAATTACCCTGACGACAAGGCTGTAAACTAATTCACAATTTTCCACAGCAGAGCGGGATGGTCAAAGCTCCCGCTCTTTTTCTGTCATTAGTCTGATGACAGAAGAGACTTATGCAGTGATGTCTCGTAAGAGCACTAAGAAGGGAAACTCGGATTCACTTCATATCAAGAAATAAAAGACAGGACGCAAGTCCTGTCTTTTATAATCGTGGAGATAAATTATATCTTGCGCGTCCGCCAGAGGTAGAAGCCCAAACCAAGCCCTGCCAGCAACACAACCCCACCAACAATCGCCAGGATGGGCGAACGTCGGGCTGAATCGGGTTCAACCACGCCGGCAGAGGGGGCAGACTCCTGCGCGCCGAAATCGATCGTGGCGTCCTCTCCGGCTTTGACCTCGAGGGCATAGTTCGTGGTGGTAGTGGCATTGAAACCATCCGGGATGGCGACGGTGACGTTATACGAATCCTGGGGTAGATCCTTGAAGCAGCGCGGGTCGATCTCGTCGGGGATGCCGGCGACAGTGGTGCCGGTAAGCGAGACCGAACCACTGCGGTTGCTCACGCTCACTTCACCTCCATAAAGGTAATCCTCACCCTCAGTGCGCATACCGTTGCCGTCCATGTCGTGGAATAGTACCACGCAAATGGTGGCGGTACCGGGAGAAGCCGTGGGAGAGGGAGTGATCAATTGGGGAGGGATAGTAGCGGTTGGCATAGCAGTCTGGGTGAGGACCACGGGTTCCACTCTGCCGATCACGATGTCCTGCCCATCTATTAACGAGCAGGCATCGTCCAACCCGTTCAGGCTCTTGATGGTCTCGATAGGCACATTGGTCAACAGCGAGATGCTAATGCAGCCATCGCCGGGGCGTACCTTAAAAATAATTTCGCCGTTCGCGTTCGGCGTTGGTGTTTGGTAGGGAGTGCCCTGCGCGGAAGCCGGCAAGCGCAGCGTGCTGAGACTTAAGCCCAGGACGAGCAGCAGCAGCAACAAAAAGGGGGGCAGCGTCTTTGACTTTGGTTTCATAGTTACCTCATTTTTTGCATTATAACATTATCGCAACGATGTATTTTGCCAGGGCAATCGTATCTGATCTTTCTACTCATATTAAGGTCTTCTATAGAAAAAACAATCTCCCAGAAGAGACCCACCCCCATCCCCCCCTCCCATCGCTTCGCTGGAGGGGGTCGGGCTGTATATTCGGCTAAAGATATTGCAAAGATCGGATTTTATCCACACTCGGGAAATAAAAAAACGACAAGATTCAATTGACCTGTGTATTTTGTCGTACTGGTAGGAACGAATCGCCGCTTTTTAGTAAAATTGAAGCATGCCCAAGAATTGCTGGCTAATTGCTCTGATTTTATTGGTTTTGACTGCCTGTGCGGCATCGACGCCTGAAGCCACGCATACCCCCGAACCACAACCGACGCTGGTGATCTCGCCCAGCCCGACGATTGATTGGTTTCCCAGTACGCCAACCCCCACTCGCATCGCCACGGAGGTTGGAACTATTCCCACCCAGATTGCCGAGGTGCCGGTGAGCTGGCCTTTGGTGGTGGTGGACGATTTCAGCGATCGGAGCCACTGGCAGGAAACGAGTGGCACGGCGGGATCGGTGGCTTACGAGACCAATGCGCTCTCGCTGGCGCTTTCAACTGGCAAGACACCGCTTGTCAGCATCAGCGATCACATCCTCCCAAGGGAGTTTTACCTCGAACTGACCTTCGAAGCATTGATGTGCAGCGACATGGATCAGTACGGATTGATCCTTTGGCGAAACAGTACTTCGGGAACGTTTCGGATCTGGTTTAACTGCCAGGGAGAGGTGATGGTGGATCGGCAGATAAGCGCCAGCACCGGGCGGCTCTTGAATTGGCAGACCGCGCGCAAGCTCCAGCCTGGAGCTCCCGCTAGCAACCGGATCGCAGTATGGGCGGAGGCTGGGCAGCTGAAGGTGTTCGTGAACGGTATTGAGCAATTCAACTTGCAGACTCGCAGTGATTTAAGCGGTGCTTTTGGGGTCATCGCGCAGGGCGCAGGCAGCAACGCTGCTACTTTTTCGATTTCCGATTTGGTTATCTACGCACCATAGGGGTAGTGGGCTCATGTCGATAGCTTCACGAATATGAAGCTTTAAGTAATCTGCATCGGATGGAAGCCACATATAGGTGCCCCGGGCATTTAAGTCAATTGCGGAAGAAAGAACTTTGCTGAATCTATTTGTGTTCCAATTCTGATCCGCAAACCCGTTTGTATATCAAATTTTCTTTAAAATGATACACAAACTATAGAATTTCCATTAATTCCTTGAACATAAGAATCTCAGGTCTGTTACCAGCTGCTGCCTGGAAGGTGAAAAATACTTCTTCATCCTTTAGCCGATTTATCACCCTTCTTCCTGTCTGGCTGTTCATACCGGACATCTTGATGAACCGAGTGCTCTCAATAATCGGGTTGGCAAAAATGGTGTCCAGTATCTTAATTCCATAGAGGGAATTGGATATTGCTCTCACTTGAGTTTTCAGCTTTTGGTAAAGAGAAAGAACCTGTTTCGCCTTGAGTGCATTGCGCTCAGCTTGGGTTGCAACCGCTTGGAGGAAAAAACAGACCCAGCGTTCCCAATCGCCTTTTTCAGATATCAATCTCAAAGTCTCATAATACCGTTCGCGGTTTTCTTCTAAGTATTCACTAATGTAAAACACAGGAGATTGAATCATTTTCTTCTGCCACAAGAAAAGTGGAATTAAGATACGACCTGTACGTCCATTGCCATCCAGAAAAGGATGGATCAGTTCGAATTGAGCATGAATGATGGCTATTTGAATAATCGGTTCCTGATCTTCTCTTTGAAGATAAGTAAATAAGTTGTTGAGGTAATCATTTAATCCCAAAGGCTCGGGTGGAATATACAAAGCCTTTTCGATAGGCGCGTTATATCGCCCAATCCAATTTTGTTGCTTTCTGATTTGTCCAGGATTCTTATTTGCTCCTCGAACACCAGCCATTAACTCTTTATTGATATTCGCAATAAGCGTGGAATTAAATGGCATATCACGGTTAAGCCAATCAATAGATTTACGCATAGCTGATCGGTAGTTCAGCACTTCCCGGATATCCTGTCGCTTAGTTTCATTATCAGGAACTACATTTACCTCGAATTTCAGGACCTCATCCACCGTGGTCATCGTCCCCTCGATCTGAGAGGAAAGTACGGCCTCCTTGGTCTCCAGTGGGGAGAGGAATATTGTTGGATTAATGATCGATGATAGAACACCATCGTAATAGGCTAACTTGCGATTAGCAAGACCGACAAGAGGCAATAAGGCTTGCCAATTCCAAGTGGTCATGTCGAGTGGCAAGGTTTTTGGGATATACGGTTCCATTGCGCCTTCCTTGTTCAGCTTATTTGTGTAACACTTTTGATACACAATTCTAATTGTATAACAGAATCGGCAAAAAATGTTATACAAATTCCATGTAGCAAAAACGATCTTCAACGTGTTTACGTAAACAGCATATCTACACTATCAGGTCTGTTGCGTTGTGTGTCCAAAAGTGTTTGATGAGATATCAAGTTTTCCTTAGGTGAGGTGTCGACTTGGGGCATTAATTGACTACTTCCCCTCGATGAGGATATAATGAAGCCCACCACCTATGAAAGTGGAAAAAAACCAGGAGGGCAGTTATGTCCGATAAACTCAGCATCATCATCCCAATGGCGGGTTTGGGCAGCAGATTACGCCCCCTCACGTGGAGCAGACCAAAACCACTGGTCTCACTGGCTGGCGCAACTGTCCTAGACCACCTGTTGGCGATGTTCAAATCGATTGCGGACCGGGATGATATTGAGTATGTTTTCATTATGTCGCCTGGTCAGCAAGCACTGATCCAAGCCCACATGCAGAAGGTCTACCCGCAAGTCAGGGTGCATTACGTGGAACAACCTGAGAAAAAGGGTCAGTCTGATGCCCTTTGGCATGCGCGCGAATTCTTATCCGGCGAAGCGCTCATTCTCTTTTCGGACACCCTGATCGATAATGACTTTTCTTTCCTCGCGGAACTCCAACCGCAGGCAATCGCCTGGGTCAAAGGCGTGCCCGACCCGCGCCGGTTCGGCGTGGCGGAGGTCGATGCCAATGGGCAGGTGTTTCGATTGATTGAGAAGCCCAACGACATGAATAACAACCTGGCAGTGGTAGGCTGCTATTACTTCCCCGAAGGCGAACTGTTGGTAAAGGCAATTGAAGAGCAGGTTAAGAAGAAGATTTCGCTGAAGGGCGAATACTTCCTGGTGGATGCGATCAACCTGATGCTCGAAAAGAAGATCCCGATGCGGATCGAGCAGGTGAGGACCTGGCTGGATGCCGGCACCTCTGAAGCCCTGCTGGATACCAACCGCCACTTGCTCGAAAATGGCTGTGATCGCGAACCCGCCCCGGGTCAACTGGAAGATACGGTCATCATCCCACCGGTCTTCATCCATCCCGACGCGCGTGTGAGTACCTCTATTATCGGTCCGTACGTGTCGGTGGGGGCGGGCAGCCTGGTGCAGCACAGCTCCATCCGCGACTCCATCCTCAGCCCCGGGGCGCATATCACCAACGCAAACCTCGAGGGTTCCTTGCTTGGTTATGACGTGGTCGTGAATGGATTGACAGGCAAATTCAACCTGGGAGATAACTCCTGGGCAAATTACTAGAAGACACCAGAGGAAGCAGAAAAGGAGAGTGCATGGCGAATAAATTATCTGAAAAGGTGGCAACGTTGAAGCCGTCCGGCATCCGCAAGTTCTTTGATATCGCGGCGACAATGAAAGATGTTATCTCACTCGGGATTGGCGAGCCGGATTTTGACACGCCTGAACCTGTCATCGTGGCGGGCATTGAAGCCCTGAAGCGGGGTGAAACTCACTACACCTCCAATCATGGGCTGCTCGTGCTTCGGCAAGCGATCTGTGACCATCTTAACCGCCTTTACCAAGTCGAGTACTATGCTGATTCTGAAATTATTGTAACGGTAGGTGTGTCGGAAGCTCTCTACCTGGTGTTTGCCGCCATGCTGGACCCAGATGATGAGGTTATCATCCCCACCCCATGCTTTGTTTCTTACCAGGCAGAAGTAGCGCTTGCGGGCGGCGTGCCTGTGGAAGTTCCCACCTTTGCTGATGACCACTTTGTGCCCCGCATTGAGGATATCGAAGCCGCCATCACGCCCAGAACGCGCGCGATCTTCATCGGCAGCCCCAGCAACCCGACCGGCGCTGTCTATCCGCGTGAGTTCCTCGTCAAACTGGCTGAACTGGTCCAGAAGCACGACCTGATGGTCGTTTCTGATGAGATCTACGACCGCCTGGTCTACGGCACGGAGCATGTTTGTTTCCCAAGCCTGCCCGGGATGCAGGAACGCACCATCTTGATGGGCGGTTTTTCGAAAGCCTACGCCATGACCGGCTGGCGCATTGGCTATGCCGCCGGACCGAAAGAGATCATTGCCGGAATGGTCCGCGTCCACCAGTATTCCATCATGTCTGCCCCGACAGTTTCGCAGTATGCCGCGCTGACCGCGCTGATGGTGGGTGAGCCTTATGTACAGGAAATGCTGCGGGAATACGACCGCCGCCGTAAACTGGTTGTGAGTAGTTTGAATTCAATTGGTCTCAAAACCTTTGAGCCTAAGGGCGCCTTTTATGCCTTTCCAGATCTGCGATCGACCGGGTTGAGCGATGATGAGTTTTGCAACCAGCTTCTGAAAGAAGAGCACGTGGCAATCGTACCGGGCAATTCGTTTGGCGATGCCGGGCTGGGCTTCGCGCGGGTTTCGTACGCTACTGCCTACGAAAAGCTCGAGGAAGCCCTGATCAGAATCGATCGTTTTGTGAAGCGGATTGGGTGAGTTTGCACAACTTTGTCGCGGGCAAAGGCTGTCTGAAATGATAGGATTCATTTATTGAACAAAGATATGGAGAGAAAAAATGTCGATCGATGACTTGCAAATAAAACCGCTTAGCCCGGATATGGCGAACCAATTCACCACCTATCTGAGCGAGATGGACTTCAGCCATGCTGAACACTGGCATTTCTGTTATTGCCAATACTACCATCTCGAGTGCAGCGGTGAGGCGTGGCGCGAGCGCACGGCCGGGCAGAACAAAGCCCTGGCAGAAGAAAATATCAAGAGCGGCCTCATGCACGGACTGGTTGCCCTGGATGAAGACCAGATGGTGGGTTGGGTCAACGTCAATGACGTGAATAACTATGCACAATTAAAAAATAATGAAGAACTGCATAGGCTACCCGGACGCAACGCGATTGTGGTGTGTTTTGTGATCCACCCTGATTATCGCAGCAAGGGGTTGGCAAGCCGCATGCTGGCAGAGGCTGTAGCAGAAAGCCGCCGGCAGGGATTTGACAGGATCATCGGCAAACCATTCGTCTGGAGCGCTCATCCCCAGCGCCAGTACCTTGGTGTGCCGAAAATGTTTGAAGATCTTGACTTTCACAAAGTCTCAGAGGCAAACGGGGTCAGCACCTACATTTTGGACTTGAAATAGATCTGTCGATAAAAAAATAGCCCGGGCACCCCCCGGGCTTTTTTGTGCAAGTATTTGCTACCCCTCATAGATGCCTGCGCATCAGTTACTTGACCAAATGGGTAATTTGGGATAAGGTTAAGCCATCAAAATAACGAGGAATTTGATGTCACACGGGCGTGATCAACAACCTCATCCAACCTATGACGAGCAGGGTATGTGCCTTGTGCGTCATTTTTGTTCCAAATTCCAAAAAAGATAAAAAAGGAGAAATACATGTCAGGAAGTACAAACGCTTTTGAAATGGCTCAAGCTCAATTTGATAAAGTCGCCGATCAACTTGAACTCAGCCAGGAAATCAGGGATTTTCTGCGTTATCCGGCGCGGGAATTTCATTTCCGCATCCCGGTGCGCATGGACGACGGCACGATAAAGGTCTTCCAAGGGTTCCGTGTTCAGCACAACGATGCCCGCGGTCCGAATAAGGGCGGTCTGCGTTTCGCAGCCAATGAAACTGCCGACACCGTGCGCGCTCTGGCAATGTGGATGACTTGGAAATGCGCTGTCGCCGACATCCCTCTGGGTGGCGGCAAGGGCGGCGTTGTGGTGGATCCTTCCACCCTCTCTGTTGGCGAAAAAGAACGCCTGGTGCGCGGCTTTGTGCGTATCATGTGGAAGAACATTGGTCCCCGCCAGGACGTCCCGGCACCGGACGTTGGCACCACCCCCCAGATGATGGGTTGGATGATGGACGAATACTCCACGCTCGTCGGCAACTATACTCCAGGCACCATCACCGGCAAACCGCTTGGCGGGGGTGGCTCTGAGGGTCGCACCGAAGCCACTGGCTTTGGAGTGATCTTCACCGTGCGTGAAGCCATGAAACACCTGGGCATGGACCCTGCCACGACTTCCGCAGCGATCCAGGGCTTCGGCAATGTTGCCCAGTACGCTGCAATCGGTTTCCGCCAGTTCCTTGGCGGCAAAGTCGTTTGCGTCTCCTGCTGGGATCGCGAAGACAAGAAATCCTACACCTTCAGCAAAGAAGAAGGCGTAGATCCGATGTTCCTCAAGAGCATTACAGACCAATATGGAACTATTGATAAGGTGAAAGCCCAGGAAGCCGGCTATGTCGTTGAGGATGGCGACGCGTGGATTTCCAAGGACGTGGATGTGCTCATTCCCGCCGCGCTTGAAGGCCAGATCAATGCCGAGAGCGTCAAGAAGATCAGCAAGTCTGTCAAGATCCTGGCAGAAGCTGCCAACGGACCCACCACCCTCGAAGCGGACGCGGTGCTGGAAGCCAATGGCGTCTTCGTCATCCCGGACTTCCTGTGCAACGCAGGCGGTGTGACCGTTTCGTACTTCGAAGGCGTACAGAACGACCAGAACTTCTACTGGTCACGCGAAGAAGTGTTGGAGCGTCTCAACCAGAAAATGACCGATGCCTTCAAGTCTGTTTTGGATATGTCGCTCAGCAGGAAGGTCTACACGCGCGACGCTGCCTACATGGTCAGCATCGATAAAGTCGTCAAGGCGATGCGACTCCGCGGCTGGATATCCTGATCCGTTTTCTGCTAAAAAACCCCTCTGTTTGCAGAGGGGTTTTTTGGTCGCTGCTATACAGCTTGTTGCATGGAGGGCGGGCTTTGGCTATGATGAAAGCCATCAAGATCTAATAAAGGAGCAAAGTATGGCAGATAGAAAAGCAAGCGCAATTTGGGAAGGTACCCTTAAAGGCGGTAATGGTAACATGCATTTTGCGGGTTACGATGGACCCTTCACCTTTTCCTCCCGTTTCGAAGAAGGAAAGGGCACCAATCCTGAGGAGTTGATAGGGGCGGCGCACGCCGGCTGTTATTCCATGGCGCTCAGTGCTGGATTGACCGAAGCGGGCTTCCCACCGGAGAAGATTGAAACCGCTGCCCACGTGGCGCTGCGCATGGTGGATGGCAAGGCGACCATTACCCGCAGCCACCTGGTGAGCAAAGCCAAAGTGCCAGGGATCACGGCTGAGAAGTTCCAGGAAATAGCTGAAGCGACCGAACTCGGCTGCCCGGTCTCGAGAGCGCTGGCTGGTGTGGAAATCTCACTTGAGGCAGAGCTGATTTAATGCAAAGGATTTAAGGGGAACCCTCTTCCTGTCTTCGATTTGAAACTTATTTGCATGTCGGAGTGAGACCGATTAGTATTATTGCTGAACCAACATCACTGGTCGGTCTCATTCTTACTTGCATTTCTTTGGGTAGGTAACGATCGCATGTGCCCGCGCAGCAGGGTATGCACCTTTCCGGGCGTACAGTGGGACGGGACAGTCCACGTTCCCTACGGAAAGACAGTTGCATAGTGGGGTGGATTGAAATATTTCCACTGCACTTGCATACCATTATCGCAAATTCTTTGTGCAATTTAAGACGATCTGTTTCTGAGCAAGTTCAAAAGATGGGATAAAATTGTTTCCTCATGGAAAAACAAAATGTCCTGAATGCCGAGAAAGCTACTTTATCGCTCATGGTGAGCTTGTATTGCCAGGACAAACATGGGCAAAAGCAAGGGCTGTGCGAGGAGTGTATAGAACTTGAGGCTTACGCGCATCAGCGGCTGGAACGCTGCCAGTTTTTGCCTGAGAAGCCCGCCTGTGCAAAATGCCCGGTGCACTGCTATAAACCACATTACCGCAACCAGGTGCGTGAGGTGATGCGCTACGCCGGACCGAGGATGCTAACGCGTGCTCCGGGGGCGGCATTCCGACACCTCTGGCTCCTCATCAAGCCAGATAGCCCCAGGGTGAAACAAATTCGTTCCCGTAAAGAAAAACAAGACGAGTTCGCTCGAAACCCAAGAGATCTCTAAGCCACCAATTCGATCAACCGTGGGGGATAGTTTATTCCTCCGACGATTCCTTAACAGACATTAGTTAAGTTTTTTTATCTTTTCCAGGAACTATGAATGGAAGCTTTTATGCTGCACAATTGTGCAAAATTTGCATTTATTATTGTCAGATCTGCACATAATTGCTATAGTATAGCTGACTGTGATCCTGGAAACAATTTCTCGAAAGGCGGAACTTTGCTCTCACCAGAAGAAGTTCTTGAACTCAGAAAATCCCAACAACTGGAGTTGCTGGCTGAAATCTGTTCGCTTTATTACGAGCAAGAGATGACCCAGGCAGAAATTGCAGAGAAGTTCTTCATCTCCCGCTCCAGGGTGTCGCGATTGCTGACAATGGCGCGCGAACAAGGCGTTATCTCCTTCAACATAAAGCATTATGGCGAGAGATGTATTGAATTTGAACAGATGTTCAAGCGCAAATATCAGCTTGATGATGTTTTCATTCTCAACTCAGACGGTCATGATGAAGCCCAAATGCGAACATTGATGGGTGAAATGGCTGCCACGTACATCCACAAGCATCTGAAGCCGCGCCAAACCGTTGGAATTTCATGGGGGAAATCGATCGAGCAAACCGTGGAAGCCCTAAAACCAGCTCCCTACCTGAACCTGGAGGTTGTGCAGGTGATCGGCGGCATCCTGGTGCAAAATCCTGTCATCAACATTCCGCGCCTCTTAGGGACGATGGTCGAGAAATTTGGTGCCACCGGCGTCGCGCTAAACGCTCCGCTCTTGTTGGATAGCCCGGAGGCTTGCCGGCTCATGAAGCAGCAGCCTGCGATCGCCTTCGCGCTCGACAAAGCCCGCAAGGCTGATTTGATCCTGACCGGTATCGGTGGAGTCAACAATGATACCCTCAGCTACCTATGGTCCGGGATTGACACGGACCGCGAATTCCAACCCTTGCGTGAGCGTGGAGCGGTAGGATTCCTATGCGCCCAGGCATTTGATATCCACGGCAAAGCCTGTTTCCCTGAATTCAACCAGCGTGTTGTCAGTCTGACGCTGGAGGAGCTGAGCCGCTCAAATAAGGTGGTCTCTATCTCAGGCGGGGTACGTAAAGGCGCTGCTGTCTTAGGCGCCCTGAGGACCGGGATCATCAACGTCCTGGTGACGGACCTGGCTTGTGTGCGTGAGATCATCCGCCTTGAGAAACAAGAAGAGAGCGTCAAAAAGTAATTTTTAATCGGGAAGAATGTCGAAATCATAAGAAGGCCGAAAGGCATTTACCAATAAACCAATTAGCTCCCCAGAAAGGGAAACCACAAAAAAGGAGATCTATGAGCAAAATTGATGAAGTCACACGCGAGTCCTGGGTTTTGAGCACTTTTCCCGAATGGGGAACCTGGCTCAATGAAGAGATTGAGGAAGAAGTGGTTGCCCCAGGCACAGTGGCAATGTGGTGGCTGGGATGCACCGGTTTATGGGTCAAAACCCCGGGGGATGCCAATATCAGCATTGACTTCTGGCTGGGCAACGGAAAACGCACCAAGAAGTCTAAGAATATGGTTGCCGGACATCAGATGGCGAACATGTGCGGCGGTCGCCTGCTGCAGCCCAACCTGCGCGCAAGTCCGTTTGTGATGGATCCATTTGCGGTTAAGAAAGTGGACGCAGTCCTTTCCACCCACTACCACAATGATCACATCGATGTGAACTATGCCGCGGCAATTTTAAAGAATGTGGAAGAACCCATCCCATTCATTGGACCAAAGAAGTCTGTGGACATGTGGATTAAGTGGGGCGTGCCGGCGGAGCGCTGCATGGTTGTGCGTCCGGGCGATTCGATCAAGATCAAAGACCTTGAGATCATTGCTGTCGATTCCTTTGATCGCACCTGCCTGGTTACCACCGATGGCTACCAGGATATCCGCGGCGTTTGCCCGACCGACATGGATGACAAAGCCGTCAACTACTTCATCAAGACCCCCGGCGGCAATATCTACCACAGCGGTGACTCGCATTATTCCATTTACTTTGCCAAGCACGGCAAGGATTATGACATCGACGTGGCTTTTGGGTCATATGGTGAGAATCCCGTCGGAATTGCTGACAAAATGACCTCCATCGATATCCTGCGCATGGCGGAAGCTCTGCGCTGCAAAGTTGTGATCCCGATCCACTACGATGTGTGGACGAACTTCATGGCAGACACGTCCGAGATCCTGGCGCTCTATGATATGCGCAAGTATCGCCTGCAGTACACCTTTGAGCCTTTCATCTGGGAGGTTGGCGGTAAATACATCTACCCGAATTACCTCGGCAAACGCCAGTACCACCACCCGCGCGGATTTACGGATTGCTTCGACAACGAACCCAATACGCCTTTCCGTTCGATCTTGTAGGAGAAATTCTCAGTGAACCGCTTCTGCGCGGTTGGGCAGTGAGCCGACGATCTCAGACGCTCCTCCGCGCAGAAGTTCTAAAAATATATCATACAAAAAAGGAGTAAAAAATGGATATTCTAAAAACCATCTGGGAATTCATCGTCAGTAACATTATTACCCAACCCGCTTACTTTATTGGTCTGATTGTTCTGCTCGGTTATATCTTGCTGAAAAAGCCCTGGTATGACGTGCTGGCTGGTACGATCAAGGCAGTTGTCGGGTACCTTATCCTGACCGTCGGTTCCGGCGGTCTGGTTAACAACTTCCGCCCGGTGTTGGTGGGTCTGAAAGACCGTTTCCAGCTGGACGCCATGGTAATTGACCCGTATTTTGGTCAGAATGCTGTGACCGCAGGCGTGGAAGAGGTCTTTGGTCGAACCTTTGGCCAGGTCATGATCCTCGTATTGATCGCCTTTATCTTCAACATTGTTCTGGTGGCATTGAAAAAGTGGACAAAGTTCCGCGCAATCTTCACCACCGGCCATGTCCAGGTGCAGCAGGCTTCCACCGCTTTCTGGCTGATCCTGTTTGCCTTCCCCGCACTGGGAGATACCCCTGTTCTGTTGATCATGGCTTTGCTGCTTGGTCTCTATTGGGCGGCTGGCACCAACCTGACAGTTGAGATCACGCAGGACCTAACCGATGGGGCAGGCTTCAGCATCGCCCATCAGCAAATGTTCGGTCTTAAATTGTTCTCCTGGCTGTCCGAGAAGATGAACAAGTCTGGCAAGCGCCAGAGCAAGCGCTTGGAAGATTTACAACTCCCCGGCTTCCTTTCCATCTTCAACGAGAACATGGTTGCCACCTCCATTTTGATGACCCTCTTCTTTGGTACAATCCTGCTTCTCCTGGGCAAGCCCTACTTGATCGAAGCCAAGTTCCTGGCTGAAGGCAAATCCTTCCTGTTCTACATCCTGACTACCTGTCTCAACTTTGCTGTTTACCTGGCAATCCTGCAGTTGGGTGTTCGCACCTTTGTTGGCGAACTGACCCAGTCCTTCCAGGGTATTTCTCAGAGATTGCTCAAGGGTGCGGTGCCTGGTGTGGACTGCGCGGTTTCTTACGGCTTTGGTTCCCCCAACGCTGTGACCATTGGCTTCCTCTTCGGCGCCCTCGGTCAGTTCCTGGCTATCGGGGCACTGATCCTGCTCAAGAGCCCGACGCTGGTTATTGCTGGCTTCGTTCCGGTGTTCTTTGACAATGCGACCATCGCTGTCTTTGCCAACAACAAGGGCGGTCTGAAGGCTGCCATGCTCTGGCCATTCGTTGCAGGTCTGATGCAGGTCTTTGGTTCAGCCTTGATCGCTGGATGGGTTGGCTTGGCTGCTTACGGCGGTTACCTTGGCATGTGGGACTGGGCAGTGGTCTGGCCAGTGTTCACCGTCCTGATGAAGTACCTGAGCTATGCAGGTGTGGCATTGGTGGCGATCTTCCTGTTCGCAATCCCCCAGATCCAATACCTCAAGGACAAGAAGGGTTACTTCCTTGTAACCGAGGATTACGAAGCTTACAAAGCGCTCAAAGCTGAGGAGTAGGCTGTAGGCTCGGCAAAAAACTTATATAATTAGTAGAAATATCCGTCAGGGATCGAAAGATCCCTGACGGAGGTACACGCAAGACAAGAAAGGGTTAACAATGGCAACAATTTTGGTTTCATGTGCAAATGGTGCGGGTTCGAGTTTACTTTTGAAGATGGCAGTAGAAAAGGTCGCAAAAGAGCTCAATATGGATGTGACCCGCATTCACCACTGCTCCATTTCCGAAGGTAAAAGTGCTGCAACCAATTATGATATTGTGTTTTGCCCCCTGACTTTTACCAATATGTTCGAAAGTGCCGCAAAGAAGGGCATCCCGGTGATTGGTCTTAAGAATGTCATGTCGGCTGATGAGATCAAAAAGAATATCATTGAACTCGGTCTGGATCAGAAATTCCAGAAGAAGTAGGTTCTAAACAGGTCACAGAGGAGCAGGGAAGGCAGTGGAACATCCCAAATTAAGACAGCTTGGTCAGAAAATCAGGATGGTCGTGAGTGACTTGGACCAGACCTTGTTAAACTCGGATTCCACCCTCTCCCAGGAAAACCTGGATGCGATCCGTGCAGCGGAAGCTAAAGGCATTTTCTTTACAGTTTGCTCCGGGAGGATCTTTCCGATGATGGAAGCGTATACCCGGAGCCTGGATATCCGGGGTCCTGTTATTACGACGAATGGGGCAGCTATCGTGGATGGAAAGAGCGGAAAATTGCTTTCCAGGCATACAATTCCTCATGAGGTTGCAGTAAGAATTCTTGATTTTGCCAGGGAGAGAGATTACGACTACTCGGCCCTGACAAGTCAGGTGAGCTACTTTTCCGGCAATAGCCAGCGCATAAAGCGCTTTGAACGCTACAATGAAATAGCCGAATCTGGCGGTCTTCAGGCAATGCGGCTGGAATATTTTGATGGGCGCAGTTATACCGATATCGAGAATGATATTCTGAAAATGCTGCTCTACCAGATTCCCGCAGAGGAATTCTCCACAGTTACAGCCTTTTTGGACAGCATCCCCGAAATTAACTTCACGAGTTCGGATGAAGGTTTGTTGGACATTATGGCAGCAGGCACGAACAAGGGCACTTCTGTAGCTGAAGTGCGAAAGTTATTTGGCCTGGAAAAAGAGCAGGTGTGTGTTTTTGGAGATTACATCAATGACCTCGCCATGTTCGAAGAGGCGGGTCTGACGGTGGCGGTAGCCAACGCGCACGAAGAATTGAAGAGTAAGGCTTCTTATGTCACCGACACCAACGATCGTGCCGGTGTTGCCAGGGCGCTCAAAGCCCTGATCTTGTAAGTTAATGCTCCAAAAGTCGCAGAGGCTTGTATCGTGTTGCCCGTAAGGCGAAAAATCCGGAGCTTTTAGGAGAAAATATGCTTGAGCAATTAAAAGCTGAAGTTTTAAAGGCAAACCTTGCCCTGCCAAAGTACGGCTTGGTCACACTCACCTGGGGCAACGTCTCGGGGATGGACCGTCAGGCAGGCTTGGTGGTGATCAAGCCTTCGGGGGTTGAGTATGACATGATGACCGTCGAGGACCTGGTAGTTGTGGATTTGGATGGGAAAGTTGTTGAAGGACATCTGAAGCCGTCCTCCGACACTCCCACCCACCTGGAACTCTACAAAGCCTTCAATGGCCTTGGCGGCATTGTCCACACGCACTCACGCTGGGCGACGATCTTCGCGCAGCAGGGACGCGGTGTGCCGGCATTTGGCACCACGCATGCTGATTACTTCTACGGTGAGATCCCCTGCACGCGTAAAATGACCGCGGAAGAAATCTCCGGTCACTATGAAAAAGAAACCGGCAAGGTGATCATCGAAAGCTTTACTGGTTTGGATCCAATGGCAGTACCAGCAGTGGTGGTATACAGCCATGGTCCCTTCGCCTGGGGCAAGGATGCCATGGAAGCGGTCCACAATGCGGTGGTCTTGGAAGAAGTCGCGTTTATGGCATGGCACAACCTGGCATTGAGCAATGGAGCGTTGCCGCCGATGCAGCAGGAGTTGCAGGATAAGCACTACTTGCGCAAACACGGCGCCAACGCATATTACGGGCAGGGGAAGTAGCACCATGCCGCGATACTCGCTTGGGCTTTACGAAAAGGCAATGCCGGATGGCTTGAGCTTTCGGGAAATGCTCGAGCTGACAGCACGGACAGGTTTTGACCGTCTTGAGTTGAGCGTGGATGAGAGCGATATGCGCCTGGAGCGACTCGACTGGACGAGCGACCAGGTGCGCGCTTTAAAACACCAGATGGATGATAGCGGTGTCCTGATCCGAACGATGTGTTTGAGCGGGCATCGCAAATACCCATTGGGTTCTCACAATCCTGCGATAAGGGAAAGATCGCTTGGGATCATGTGCAAAGCCATTGGACTTGCGGAAGAGCTTGGGATCACGATCATCCAGTTGGCGGGATATGACGTCTATTATGAGACCGGTGATGCGGATACCCGTGCCTGGTTCGTGGAGAACCTTGCACTATCCACCGAGATGGCTGCCAAGGCGGGTGTTTTGCTCGGCTTTGAAACAATGGAAACGCCTTTCATGGATACGGTCGGCAAGGCGATGGCTTATGTGGAGCTGGTTGGTTCGCCCTACCTGGGGGTCTACCCGGATATTGGCAACCTGAAGAATGCCGCTGTATTGTATGGCTCCGACATCCTGGCTGATCTTGAACTCGGGCGTGGGCATACCTATGCCGCCCACCTGAAGGAAACCGTTCCGGGAGTGTACCGAAACATGGTCTTTGGCACCGGGCATACCCAATACCTGGAGTGTATCCAGTTGCTTTGGGGCATGGGAGTGCGCATGTTTACCGGAGAATTCTGGTATGATGGGAAGAGTGAGATCGAATCCAGTCTCGTTACTTCCTCAAAATTTTTACGAAATCAAATTGAAGCGGCTATAGCCAGCATTAAAGCATAAAAAGGAGATCGACTATGTATTCCAAACAAACCGTATTAAAGAACCTGACAGGTCTGCATGCCCGTCCAGCTTCGGAATTCGTTGCCTGTGCCAAAGCTTTTGAGTCCAAGGTGACCGTGCGAAGGCTCGACGTTAACGATGCCCCCGAAGCAAACGCAAAATCCATCATCAAGATCCTTGCGCAGGGTCTTTCGGTGAACACGCCCATCGAGATCAGCGCCGATGGTCCGGACGAGCACGAAGCGGTTGAGAAGCTGGTGGAACTGGTCGACTCCAAGTTTGGCGAAGACTAAAATCAAAGTGGTTGTTAATTGAAAGGAGTACAGATGAGGATTCTAAAGGGTAATCCAGTTTCCAGGGGTATTGCCCTGGCAAAAGTTTATGTCTATAAGGCTTTCAAAGCCGATGTCCACGAGTCTTATTTTGAGGCTGGGCAAGAAGCTGCGAAGTATCAGCAATTCACTGACGCGCTGGCTGCGGCAGAGGCTGAGCTCAACGCAATCGTGGCATCCTTATCTGTGGAATCTCCTGAAAAAGCCAAGATTTTTACCGCTCACATCGAGATCCTGAACGATGAAGAAGTGGCTGAAGAAGTCAAAGATATGATTTTTTCTGACAAGGCAATGCCGGACTATGCCGTGGACATGGTCTTCACAGAATTCGCCATTTTGCTCGAGAAAGCCAAGGATCCGCTGATCGCCGCCCGCGCCGCAGACTTACGCGACGTACGCAACCGCGTTCTGCGCATCCTGAAGGGTGAGAAGGAGCAAAACCTGTCCAGCTTACGGGATAAAGTTGTGGTGGTGGCGCACGATTTGCTTCCAAGCGACACAGCCACGCTTGACCGCTCTCACGTGATGGGCATCGTGACCGAAGTTGGAGGAGCTACATCCCACACTGCGATCATTGCCCGAAGTTATAAGATCCCAGCGGTGTTGGGCGTGCCTGAAGCGACAGAGATCATGCAAAATGGTGACATGATCATATTGGATGCGCTAAAGGGGCAGGTGTTGCTGGAACCCGAGCGCGCGACTATCGCGGAGTATGAAACCAGGTTGGAAGAATTCATCAAGAGCGAGAAGCAAACCGCTGAATACCTGGACCGCATCCCGCTGGTGGCGAGCGGCGAACGCTTTAGCATCGGTCTGAACGTCGGTTCGACCGAACCCCAGGAGGGTTTCAAGTACGTGGATTTTGTCGGTCTCTTCCGCACTGAATTCGTGTACATGGAGAGCGAGCACATGCCCACCGAAGATGAGCAGTTCGCGGCGTACAAAAAGGTGCTTGCCAATGCGATGGGCAACCCTGTGACCCTGCGAACACTGGATATTGGCGGCGATAAATTCCTGCGCTACCTGCCACTGCCGAAGGAGGATAATCCCTTCCTTGGCAACCGGGCTCTGCGCCTCTGCCTGGATATCCCGGAAATGTTCAGAACACAATTACGCGCCGCACTGCGCGCCTCTGCGTTTGGTCCCATGCAGATCATGTTCCCTATGGTCGGAACGATTGATGATATCAGAGCAGGCAATGCAGCCGTTGAGCAGGTAAAAGCTGAACTGCGGGCTGAAGGCATTCCCTTTGACGAAAAGATCAACATTGGTATTATGATCGAGATCCCTTCGATTGCGATAATCGCAGACCTGGCAGCAAAGGAAACTGACTTTGCCAGCGTTGGGACGAATGACCTGACCCAATATCTGCATGCGGTTGACCGCATGAATCCAAAGCTGACCAACTACTACCAGAGTTCTTCCCCGGCGATGTTCCGCACCTTGGGCAAAATCTTCAAGGAATTCAACAATGCCGGAAAACCGGTCTCGGTTTGTGGTGAACTGGCTGGTGAGCCGCTCGCGGCAATCGTCCTGTTTGGGCTTGGTCTGCGCAAGTTCAGCATGAACGCTGCCAACATCGCGCATGTCAAACGCACGCTCTCCCTATTTACGCTCGCAGAGACGGAGGAAATTGCGGAAAAAGTGATGAACTTGGATACCCAGGCTGAGGTGGACGCCTTCCTGAAAGCCGAAGTGGCAAAGCGCGAAGAGAAGCAAGCCGTGCCTGTCAAAAAGTAAAAACACATTGCGCCTGCCCTCACAAGGGCAGGCGTATTTCATTAAGAGACAGATATGAATGAGATCAAGTTCACAAAACATGCCATCGCCGAATTGGAAAAGTGTTATTCAGTGTGCCCGACCACGCTCAGGGGTATCAAAGGCTTCCTGATCGCGACTGAAAAAGCAGGTGGATGCTTCTTTTTTGACTTGGACGGAAAATTGGTTGAGCAGATATGGCAGGATCCAGGCGGCGTGATGTCACTGGTGCCTGTCCCGGGAAAAGCGGATCAATTTCTCTCCACCCAGGAGTTTTACGGACCGAACGACTCGCTGAAAGCGCGGATTGTGCTGGCATATCTTGAGGATGGGACCTGGCAGGTGAAGACGGTGGCTGAGCTGCCATTTGTGCACCGCTTTGACGTGTTGGTAACCCCTGAAAAGAATTACCTGATCGCCTGCACGCTCAAATCAGGGCATGAGTATAAGGAGGACTGGACCCATCCAGGCAAAATCCTTATCGCTGAACTGCCTGAGGATCTGTTGACGGCAGGCGCCAATCTTGAGCTGACTGTGTTGGTGGAAGGGCTCACCAGGAATCACGGTTACTACCGTTGTTATGAGAATGGCAGACCCTTCTCGCTGATCAGCGCGGAAAATGGGGTGTTCAAAGTCACCCCACCGAGCCCTGAACAGCCGACCTGGAAGCTGGAAAAACTGCTGGATGAAGCTTGCAGCGATGGAACACTGATCGATCTGGATGGGGATGGACTGCCGGAATTACTGACCTTTTCGCCATTTCATGGCGACATCCTGCGCATCTGGCGCCTGGTTAATGGCAAGTATGAGCTGGACTACGCCCATCCGGAGGCAGTGGAATTCCTGCACGCGATTTGGTCAGGACAGATCAATGGCACGCCCACCATCCTTTTGGGCAATCGCAAGGGCAGAAGAGAATTACTGGCTCTCACCTGGGATCAGGAAGCGGGCAACTATCACTTCCAGCTGTTGGACAGCGACAGAGGTCCGGCGAATGTAAGTTACTTCGAAGCGGATGGCAGGCAGTTGATTGTGGCTACCAACCGCGAGACGAACGAAGTGGCGATGTACGTCCTGGAATAGATATCTTTGCGAACTGAGAACAATAACGCGGTTTACGAACCGCGTTATTGTTTAAAGAAAACCTCAGGTAAAGCCAGTGAATCGGTAAAAAAATAAAGTCAAATCCCGAGTCAGAATCGTGGCTTAAAAACAATGGTCACAAAATGTCAGTCACTACTCCACATCCAAAAGACCTTATCACTGCACTCTACAAATCCCAGCTTCTTCTGCAAATGCATGGAAATGTCGTTGCCTGTAATGACGTGTCCATAAGGTAATTCGCCCATGGCGAGGACTTTTGCCGTCAGAGCGCGCTCAAGGCGTTCGCCCCAACCCTGCCGACGATACTCTGGCAGGATGAAAAGCATGCCCATGGAGTGGTCATCGTGCAAACCAATGAACGCAAATAGTTTACTGTTTTCACGCAGCCCAAAAATGCGTTCCTCGTCAATTGCTCTTTCGATTTCTTCCGGCTCCAAACGATCGTAATTCTCCAGGATGAAAGCAAGGTCAACTTTGGAGATGAGTTGGAGCTGCAGGTCAGAATCGATGGACTGGTACGGGTAATAGACTTGCGTGCACTCAAAACCTCCTGCGAGCCCAAAGTGAGCAGCTATGGCTTGCGCGCTGTGGCTGCCGAAAAGCTCAACCAAATCGGGCTTGGGCAGGCCCTTGACCAATTCGAGTGGGTTGGAGCCAGCCAGCATAATGAAATCAGGACGGTAGCGGTACAGCGCCATGCCATGCTCGTTCGCGGCAATTACCTCCGCACCATGCCTGAGGGCATAGATAAGCGGGTAATGAAGGTAATAATCCTGATTCAAGAGCTCGAGCGCGTTTTGCATATGCCTTTTTTAGAGCGCTTTGACAAGCAGGAGAGCTACGTAAAGGCTAATCCTTTTCGCCAGTTTCCACATAGTGGGTTAACTCGCCCACGCTGAGCTCTTTGATCCCAAGCTTTTCAATGGTTCTGCCCTTGCGCCAATAGTCCGTATTATGCAGGATGCAGCCCAGGCTGATGATGCTGCGGATGCAGTTGACCGAGACGCCATACCGTTCACCAATCGAAGCAATCGGCACCAGGCTCATGGGTACTTCTTCAAAGATATAGCGGTGGTTAAGGGTGGCAGGTGCTTTGATGCCGTAATAGCCTGTCTGGTTGTGCATGGCTTCATGTAGGTTTTCGCCGCGGGCGTTATATGCTAGCTCAAGCCATTCGATCCCTGTGCGGGCGCGCAAACCCAATGCAGAGGCTACTGTGACCCTTTCCCGGTCGATCACCTCAAGGACCTTCGCCACCGATGGCGTGACCCCGTCCACATAGAACTCAAAATTGCCATGGGTGGCTTCGATCCAACCGGCATTGAGCATGGTCAGCGCTGGGTGGAAGACCGCGCCCATGTTGTTCAAACCGGTCATCAGTACGTTTCCGCCGTTGATGTACTGCGGGAAGGCGGTGTGGATGGCTTCCAAGACCTCTTTTGTGCGGTTTGCCGGAAGCGCCGCCAGGGGGACCGATTCTTTGATGCGGAAAATGCGTGCAAGATTTGGTCCTTCTGATCTGCTGGCAAAAATGAAGGTTTCGGCCTCAGAGATGATTGGATTGGCGGCACAGCCATTTTGCCGAAGCGTTTCTGCGAATTCCAGGGCTCCGCCAGTCCGACCGGGATGCAGGATGACTATGTGGTCATCACGCAGGTAAGGCGTGGCAGCCGTGGCGATATCCTGGTGCGCCGTGGAAGGCGTCACCACCATGATGACCTGTGATTCAGCCAGCAAATCGCCAATCTTGTCGGTCACCATCGCCAGTTTACCAAAACCCTCCAAACCCTCAGGGTTGATCAGGTCAATACCCCCTCTTTCCGCGATGACTTCCACGTGGGAAAAGGTGCGGTTATAAAGCATCACTTTCTTACCCAATAAAGCCAGGTAACCTGCCATGGCTTTTCCGCCATTACCTGCCCCTATTACACCAAACACATATTCTTTACTCATCGATTCTCCTTAGAAATAGTCTTGCAATCGTTCCCGCTCGCCAATTATTTCCCCGTTTTCATCGACAGCTTCACAAGCGCCTTCCAGCACACGGGTACGGATAGCGCCAGGGGCGAAGGGGTTGTTCTTTAGTTGAGGCGCGTCCAGAATGCCAAGGTTGACCGCTCTTGTCAGTGTCGCTGGATGCGTGAGGGGGTCTTCCACGCTCTCACCAGCCAGATTCCTGATAGCCTGCAAGGTAATCTGAACTTGGTCAATCAGGTGCCTTTTTCGCGCCTGGATGTTGGAGTCAACGGTCATATCCGGCTGACCAGCCAGGGCGTTCTCGATGCTGCGCCTCGCAGCCAGGCTTGCATCAATCACGTCCAAGGCGGTTGCAGCATGGTCGGCTTCGGTGTGACCAACAATGTGAATGATGTGCGGCTTTAATGCCATCTGCAGGTAGATGCTGCTCGCCAGGTGGGCACGGGCAGCGTTATCTTCCAGTGGGTAGCTGAGCAAACCGGTGCGGGTCTGCCGCCAGATGTGAAAGCTCTCATCTTCAAGAGGGGCGATCATTTCGAGGATGGCAAGCATTTTTGCCAGGTCCATGGCATCCGAGAGATTGGGCGGGCTGTTAAACATGAGTTGGGCGATGTAGTCCCTGACGCCGAAGGCTTTGGCGTTATAGGCTGAGAGATAGGCGGAAGCCACATAGACTACATCCGGCGCATCGCGCATGCCCCAATGATGTGGCTCGTTCAATTCTACAGGGATGCCACGCTGCCCGTACCATGCCATCACCCGCTGATGCTCGCGGATGGATTCTTCCAGTGTGAGTGGTCCGCGACCATCCATCAGGTTGAACCAAAAGAGCGGGATGGCACACCAGGCAATATTGATGGTTTCCACGTACATCTCCGCCAGGCGGATAAAGTCATCCGTGCCGGAGTAAGTGCGCATCAGGGGGTAATTGCCAGTTCGGGACGCCTGGTAAAGCTGGCGGTAGTCTTCAGCGCTGCGCACGGGCACTCCGCCAGCGCCGGTAGCACGCGGGCTCTGCCTTTCGGGATGGAAGAAATTCGCCTGGGCATCCTGGTCAATCCCGAGTGAGATCACATCCAGCGCTTTGGCTTCTGCGATCTCTCGGATGCCATCAATGCTGGCTTGCATAGTTGGCAGGCCGAAATGATGGCGTAAAAGCGGGTAAGGTTGCTTCCAGCGGATGCGCTCGATTGTGGTTTGAGGGTACGTAGACTCGCCAGGCTTTTGCAGGTCTTCCCCACGCAGCCAGGCGAGGATCTCTTCGCGGCTTTGGCTGCCATCGAAGATTTGGTCAAAAAAGCCTTTGAGGGATTCAGCCTTGCGTGCAACGGGGGGCGTGCCGCCAAAAGCAAAACGTACACCTTGCTCGTGCAAGTCGGCGGCAGCTTCGGCGAATTCAGCCAGAAGACGCTCGCCTGTCTCGGGCGTGAGGCGATAGGAAACGCCGACCAAGTCCGCTTTTTCGCGGACGGCAGCCTCGATGAGAGCCTCGATTGGGACAGCGGGGCCGAGAAAGACGGTTCTCCAGCCAGCTAATTCTGCTAATCGAAGAAAATTTGTTACCCCTGCGACGTGGACACATTCCCCCAAGGCACCAGCTACGATGGTTTTCATACTCACTCCTGTTAGTTGTCTGACCGGATGGGTATTGACCCGAGTTCCAAAGGTAATCCGCCAAACTTGCGGGCGGATCAGTTATGGGTTAAGTTTACCAGAGAAATTGACAAAGGTTTTTTCTTTGGTGCTAGTCATCCAATGTTTACAATATGGAGTGGTGGTGAGCACAATAAAGGGCGATTGACTTGTATGATTCTTGTGCCCGATTAGGAAAAAGACTCGAATATGAGAATCTTAGCTCTCTTTTTGGATATCATCCTGGGATGGTAAATATGAGTAACCAGCTTGCGAAAATAAAGATTCTTTGTAGTAAACAGAATGCATAAGTAAATGTAGATCTTTGGAGAAAGAAGATGACCTTACAATTCGCTTAAATTACGGCGATAAGAGATCTGAAAACATCAGCGCTAGTTATCCAGACCAAGCAGTTCACAATTATCTTTTCAGTGAATTATATAATTCAGTTAATTTGATCGTAACAGATTCCGCAGTAAATTCAGAATTGTTCCCAAAGAGGGATGATCCGATACCAACATACTGAAAACCACGGTCAAAAAAGGATTGCATATTTGAAGGAGAAACCCCGCCTACGGCCATTAATGGCACCTTTCCAAGAGGGGCTTGTATGTCCTTTACATAACTTGTGGGCAGATCTCTGGCAGGGAACACTTTAACGATATCTGAACCCTTCTGGTAAGCCGACCAAATCTCGGTCGGAGTAAAAGCGCCGGAAACAATGAAAACTGACAATTGTTTGCTATATGAGATAACATCATCAGGCATAACTGTCGGCGAGAGAAGGAATTGGGCTCCACATGCGATAGCCATCTTGGCAGAATTTAGATTAAGCACTGTTCCTGCACCAATTTTTAAATCAGGGTAGGTTCGTATGAAATTAACCAACTCATCGATATTCGAGCTGTTCGTCGTTAATTCAAGAGCAAAATCGAATTTTTCTTTGATTATTGTTTCACAGACAAAATGGATCAATTTGCTGGGAGTATTTCGAAATATAAGTGTTATAGCAGGATAGTTTTCCAGCAACATCGTCAATTACCTTCATGACTTTCCAAAACATTGATGGACGAGACAATCTCGCTGATGAACATATTCAGCATCACTCGTCCCTTCTCTGCAGTTGCTAAAGTAGCATCGCCATAAACTCCACTGCTGCTGATCGTTGAGAGTTGTTTAGATCCATATAAGTAGTCGTAATCAAAAGGCGGATACTCTTTTGACGCCTTATCCATTGCCACAAGTTCGGACCTGACTGCAAGAAGCAATGAGGTCTCAAACTCACAGGCATGAACCATGCCAAACCAGGTTTCAGACTCACAAACCTTTGTTCGAATTTGGTTAAGATTTGGATAGGTAAAACGATATACCGGGAAGGTGGAATTCTCAGCAAAATCTCTGAGAACATATTTCATTGTTGTTTCGTTGGAGCTATGTCCATTTATTATTGCCAGACCCCTAAAACCACTCCGTTCAACACTTTTAACAACATCTTCCAACAATGACTCTAAATTGCGATGGTGGATGGAAATTGTACCGGGAATATCATTCCAAACCCAAGAATACCCGAAAGGTATAGCCGGAAAGACGACACCGTTAACTTGCTCAGCAAGTTTCTGGCAAATATATTCCACCAGGATTGTATCAGTGCCAAGTGGAAGGTGATTCCCATGCTGCTCTGTAGCCCCAAAAGGTAGAATAGCCAGGGCATTCTCAACAATTCTATTCCGAACTTCTTCCCGCGTCATTTCAGCGATATTATTTGATTGCATATCACACCCCTCTAGAATCTTGCCAACCAATTGGCAGGATTGTTAATAAAGATTTTGTTGATTACTGACTCGGGGATTCCCTCGTCAAGCATACGAGGAACAAATTTGGTTTTAATAAAACTAAATCCTGGACCGCCACCATACCCCGACAAATAACTTTGTCTGCCCATATCACCGGAAATCAGAAGCCTGTCTTCAAAACCATGGCTAATGATATTTTTGATCAATTCAATACGAGTGCTATCCGGGTAATACTTCACTTTCGCAGGTCCATCAAACTGGAGATATACCCCTCTTTCCAACAACCGTAGATGGTAATATGGGTCTGCGTTGCGATCTATATGACCAAGACATATCGAATCGGCAGGAATGTTTTCTTTTTCAAAAAGATCGAGTATTTCCATGCCCATGGTTCCAACTTCGGTGTGCATCCAAATTGGTGCGTTGGTTTCTTTGAAGGCATGGACGATAGCCAGGGTGGTTTTTTGTTCAAGGGGATGGATATAGTTGTACCAAGTACCACCTTTTAGAATACCCGCCTTAGCATCACTAAAATCCATTCCTATGGTTATGTCCGAGATTAACCTGTGCGAAATAAATTCGACATCGGTTACTTCGATCCATCGGGGATAGTAGATATGTTTGTTGAATCCACTAACCCCGATGACATTTACACTTGCCTCAATAGACAAAGATTTAAGGATCTTACCATTTCTACCATAATCTATAGTCGAGGCATCGACAAGAGTATTCCCGCCTATTTTTTTAAATTGGCATAATTCGTACAGCGAACCCTCGTAATCCGATAATTCAAGGTCACGATCTTTTTGGCTCACAGGCGGGATCGCCCATAAATGTTCATGTGGATATGTAAATCCTAAAGATTCACCAGGAATATCGCCGAGCACTGTACGAACACTTTTCATTTTAATTTCCTACTTTCCAAAAGGTAAGCCGGCGAGTTTCATCAGGAGAATGACAAAAATCACGTCGGGTGAACTGAACCACAGACCTGCGATGCCATACTTTGTCAGATCAACGAGCGGGAATGCGAGTGCAACTAACATTTGATAAGTAAAACCGAGCACGAGGCCGGCGATTATGGCTCCCCGACGACCACCCATTGCGTTACCAAATACACCAGCTGCGGCGCCCATGAAGAACAAACCAATAACTGAAGGTAGTACAACGACTGAGGTGAGTGAAGAAACAAAGGTTGCTATCACACCACCAATCATCGCCATGATGAAACCGATGGTTGTTGCATTAGGAGCGAAGTTATAGAAAATTGGTACATCCAGGGCAGGGATAGCTCCTGGAACAATTTTCTCACTAATACCTTTGAATGCTGGGATTAGCTCTGCAAGGAACATTCGAACTCCTTGAAGGAGAACGAGGATTCCAACGACAAACGTCGCAGCGGTCAGTATGATGAACAAGATGGGGCTTTTCCCACCAGAGAGTTGGCTTAGTAGTTGTGGGTCAGCAAAAATCGCGGTTACTCCTACAACTAAGATCATGACGATACTCATCAGGATTGACATCTCTTTCAGGAAGTCGAACTTTTCACTGATTTTCAGATCTTCAGTGCTTTGTGACTTATTACCCAGTTTTCCCCCAAGCCAGCCAGTCATCCAAATAAGAGAACTTCCCCAGAAACCAAAGGCGACATTGTCGTTCCCAGTTACCTTCCTGACAAAAGGTTGGGCAAGTGCAGGGAAAATAACTGATGTCACGCCTTGAATAACCGAGCCGATCGCAATTGCGGTCCAACCGTTGATCCCCATCAGATCCAACACGATCGCATAGGTTGCTGCTGATGAAAACATCATATGCCCTGTCAGGAATATGTATTTCATCTTTGTAACCCTTGCGAGAAGAAGGTTGATCAAGAAACCAAAAACTAAGATAAAGGAAGTTTCTTTACTCAGGACGGTTTGTACCGCCGCAGCAATTGCGTTATCTTCCGCGATGATGCCTGTGAGGTGAAAGGCGTTTTCGAATAATTGACTGAATGGAATAAGACTATTAACGATGATTCCGGCGCCCTGTTGCAGGATAAGGAAGCCAAGAATCGTCTTGATGGTGCCTTTAACAACATCGGAACCAGATTTCCTCAGTGCTAATAGGCCCAACAAAGCAACTAGACCGATGATAAAGGCAGGGGTCGACAAGAAGTCAGTGATGAATTTCATTTTTTATTCTCCTATTCTTTTTTATTTTGGTTGAAAAACTGTAAAAATTTATCCTCGATTTCCTGCTTATCGAGGATATTTTTAATACTCAACACGGGAATTTCTGAACCATCGATTGTTTTCGCGATTTCGCTCGAGGCAACAATCAAGTCGGCTTTTTTGCCTTTGAAACTTGACATGTCCAAGGCTTCCCCAGAAACCTTGATGTTATGTTTTTTACCGATCGACTGCAATTCCATTAATAACATCAGGCTTGTGCCAAATCCCATACCACAAACAGTAATAACGTACATATTTACTCCTCGTTAATTTTTCCTGCATCAAATAGATTAATAATTTCATTCACATCCTGACTTGAAAGAAGAATGTCAATATTCATTGGTTCTGATAATACACACGCAAGGATTTGTAAAAGTTCGATATGCCCATGATTATCGACTCCAGCAAGGGGAATCAATAGTTTTACTGGATCATTTTCAGGGTGTCCAAATTTGATTGGCTCATTGAGGCGCAGAAGACCAAAGCCTGCCTTAAGTACTTGATTATCAGGCCGGGCATGAGGCATGGCGATGTGTGGAGCCAGAACGATGTAGCATCCAAGCGTATGAAATGCTTCTATCATTGCATCCGTATAAGTAGGTAACGAAATATGTGCGTTGACAAGTAAGTCACCAGCTAAACGAATCGCGTCCTCTGGAGTTTTGGCTTCAGCGGACAGGGAGACAGCATCGGGAAGAAGGAAAGTTTTATTTTTCATGCCACCATGCCCGTTCTATAACCCCCGGAAAGTACCGCAAAATATTCATACTTATCACCCCTGGCAACCATGTCGACAACCTCAAAAGGAATACTGTTATTCACAAAAGTACGCCGGCGGACGTGGAGAAGAGCTGCTCCTTCCTCGATTTGCAGAAGTGCAGCCTCGATTGGGGTGGCATTACGGGCGGTAATAACCTCCTCACCTGAAGACAGGAGTATCCCATAGACCTCTTCCAGTTCATTATAGAGTGAGTTTTGGGGAAGTCCGCGATCAACAAATCCTTGAATAAATTTTTCGCGGAGATAATTCACCATGATAACAATAGGCTTATCTTCTATTAACCTTATCCGGGAAACTCTGACTAACAACTCGCTTCTCGACAGGTGTAACTCTTTTGATAATTGCAAAGATGGTTTAACTAACTGGATATCGAGATTGGTAGAACTGGTTGGCAAATTCTTGGAGCTCATCACTTCGGTCCAGCTGTAGACCCTGCCGATTTTTTGGGATGTCGATTTTTGGCATACCATAGTGCCTATTCCGGATTTCTTTTCGAGCAATCCTTCCAGCACCAGGTTTTCAATTGCCTTCCGAACGGTCACGCGACTGACCTTGAAGTGCTGCATTAATTCTGCTTCGATCGGGATTTTGTCCCCCACTTTTAACTCCTTGATCATCTCAAGAAGTCCACTTTGAACCTGGAAGTAGAGTGGGGCCTTACTTTTCATATGTCTCCTATAGGATATGATGAAAGGTATAGAAAAGTGTAATTTGTTACTACCAATATGTCAAGGGTATTTATAAAAAAAGTAGCTGATGGCTTCCCATAAGCTACTTTTTTTGATGTGTTACCCGACCACATTCACCAACCTGCCTGGCACGACGATCACTTTGCGGATCTGGCGACCTTCCAGATTTTGCTGGACAGCGTCGCTCGCCAGGGCGAGTTTTTCCGCCTCTTGATCGCTGATACCTGGATCCACCAGGATGCGGTCGCGCAGTTTGCCATTGACCTGGACGATCAGGGTGATCATCTCATCCTTGGCGGCTTCCTCGTCCACCTGGGGCCAAGGTTGGGTGTGGATCGAGTAAGGCTTGCCCAGGCGTTCCCACAGTTCTTCAGCGATGTGCGGGCAGACAGGCGCCAGCATGCGCAGGTAGAGGTCCGCGGCTTCGTTCCATTCTTCCGAGCCGAACGCGCCGGCATTTTTGGCGCGGCCCATCTCGTTCAGCAGTTCCATCAGGCTGGAGACGATGGTGTTGAATTCGAAATTCTCAAAGTCATAGGTCACCCGTTTCAGTGTTTGGTGAGTCTTTCGGCGCAGGGCACGCAGAATATCCGGGTCAGCTGTTCCTGCAGCAGGTTCCAGCAGCATGTACCACACCCGCCGCAGCCAGCGGCTGTTGCCTTCAATACCGGTGCTGGACCAAGGTCCGCCCAGTTCCCAGCGACAGAAGAAAATGATGTAAGCCCTGACCGTGTCGGCGCCATATCGGGCAACCAGGTCATCCGGATTGATCACGTTGCCGCGGCTCTTACTCATTTTTTCGCCATCTTCCCCCAAAACCATGCCCTGGTTGCGCAGCTGCAGCATAGGCTCCCTGCCCTTGGTGATGCCGCAATCGCGGGCAGCTTTGTGGAAGAAGCGGGTGTAGATCAGGTGCATGGTGGCATGCTCGGACCCGCCAGTGTAGGTATCCACCGGCATCCAGTAGTTGTATTGCTCGGGGTCAAAGGGACCCTCGCTGTAATCCGGGCTGAGGTAGCGCAGATGATACCAGCTGGAGCACACGAAGGTGTCCATGGTGTCAGTTTCACGCTCAGCAGCGCCGCCGCAGGTTGGGCAGGTAGTGAAGCGCCAGGTCGGGTGCAGCTTCAACGGACTTTCGCCTGTGGGCAGCCATTCCACGTCATCCGGCAGCAGGACCGGCAGCTGATCCTCGGGCACGGGCACCGTGCCGCAGGTGGGGCAGTAGATCATGGGGATCGGTGCACCCCAGTAGCGCTGACGGCTGATGAGCCAGTCGTGCAGGCGGTAGCTGGTGGTGCCAAAGCCAAATCCGTTTTCTTCAGCATAATGAATAGCTGCAGCCATGGATTCCATTTCAGGGGTTCCAGTGAGTGGACCGGAGTTGACCATTGAACCGTGGGCTTCCACCGCTGCGGTCATTTCATCGGGGTCGATCAGGTTATCTCCATTGGGATGGATGACGACCTTGATGGGTAGATTAAATTGACGCGCGAACTCAAAATCGCGCTGGTCATGGGCGGGCACTGCCATAACGGCACCGGTGCCATAACTCATCAACACGTAATCGGCGATCCAGATCGGGATGTGCTGACCGGAGGCGGGGTTGATGGCATAGCCGCCAGTGAAGACGCCTGTTTTCTCACGTGTGATAGATTCGCGCTGGATATCGGATTGGCGCTTGGCCTGCTCCTGGTAGGCATGTACCTCGTCCAGTTGGGCAGCCGTGGTGACTCCTTCCACCAACGGGTGCTCGGGGGACAACACCATGAAGGTCACCCCCCAAAGCGTGTCGGGGCGGGTGGTGAAGACCTCGATAGGATCGCCTGCTTCAGTCTTGAAGGTGATAGAGGCGCCTTGTGATTTCCCGATCCACTTATGCTGAAGAGTCTTGATCAGATCAGGCCAATCCATGCCTTCATAGTTGAGCAGTTCCTCGGCATAAGCAGAGGTTTTGAAAAACCACTGTTTCAGGTCTTTGCGGATCACTGGCGTGCCGCAGCGTTCGCAATGGCGGTCTTCGCCATGAACCTGTTCACGCGCCAGGGTCGTGTTGCAATTGGGGCAGAAGTCAACAGGGGACATCTTCTGGTATGCCAGCCCATGGTTGTAGAACTGCTCAAAGAACCATTGCGTCCAGCGATAGTATTTCGGGTCAGAAGAAATGATCTCAGCCCGCCAGTCAAAGGAATTACCCATGGAGCGTAGCTGCCCGCGCATGCGTTCAATGTTGGCATAAGTCCACCTTTTGGGGTGGATGTTGTGCTTGATGGCTGCATTCTCCGCCGGCAGACCAAACGCGTCAAACCCTATCGGGAAGAAGACGTTATAGCCCTGCATGCGCTTGAAGCGGGCTCGGGCATCAGGAGGCGTCATGGCATACCAGTGACCGATGTGAAGATCGCCGGAGGGGTAGGGCAGCATAGTAAGGGCGTAGAACTTGGTCTTGTTCGGGTCACGCTCGGGCTGGTAGAGTTTATCTTCCTCCCAGCGGGCTTGCCACTTGGGCTCGATCTCTTCGGGTCGGTAATTTGGTACTGCAGTTGGGTCGATCATGTTTTTCTCCTGTCTTCTGCTAACTGTGTATCCTGTAGCTTTACTAATCTTCTTTTTTTACTAACCCACCCCCTTTATCCCCCTCCCAGGAGGGGGTGGTATGAGGTGGCTCTATACGATGTTCCATCCCCTTTATTCCCCTCTGATCGTTCCAATAGACGGCGCTGTTGGGGAATAGAATGCTCTTCCTTGATCCGTCACCTCCTGTTGAGAATGAGTCGAATGTCTGCGCTGGTCTTGCCCTCTCCTGGGAGAGGGGCAGGGGTGTGGGTCCATAGTTATTAAAATGCACAAATTAAATAAAAAATCCCTGCATGCAGGGACGAAATTGCTTTCGCGGTACCACCCTGCTTCCCATCACTAGGATGAGCAGCTCATGGAGACGCTAACGGGTCTGTCCGTCTGCGGCTGAAGGGCATCACCGCAGCCACGCTCCGAAAGGAGAAGCAGTTGAGTAGGGTCTGACGCGCTCCGTGTGCGCTTGCAGCCTTTCAGCCAGGCGGCTGCTCTCTGGCGGATGACCGATGCTCTGCCATCGTGTTTGTGATGAGAGTATAACACAATTCAGGTGATCGGAGCGGTGAGAGCAAAACAGGGGTTACAGTATCAAATTTGACTATACGAGGAAAAAGCACACAAAAAGGAGAGTTCCATCCATAATTAGTTTGCTAACAAAAAAAGGAGGAACTCTCACATGACAGACCAAGCTGTCCAAGTAATTATAACAGTAGTAGTAGGGCAGGAAAAGCGGGAAGGACATAAAGTGAGAGCAAAACTGCTTGCTTTGTTCCCAACATCATGACCTCTGGCACGGATGGACCTCGATCCATACGCTATAGCTAAATAGTTGGAAGAATATCGGTGAAATCAAGTACTGCTCACATCGCTGCCGGCAGCATGACACCCACCGTACGGATGGGCTTTAGTCCATCCGCAACCTCTGAATGGCTAAAGAATCTGCGTTGGGAGTAAACCCCCACCGTACGCACAAAACCCCCACCGCACGATTTAACCTTCATGCCAGCCAGATTGGCTACGGAGGGCTGCCACTTACACTAGCCAGTTTACAAGAGATCATCTATGAGAGATAAAAAGTGTGAGTCATTTATTCGGCGCAAAAGGGATAACAACATCGTCGTTGGAAAGAAAGATTCCCTCATCCAGAACATAAACCCCGGAAGGGCACAGTCCGCTTGAAATGCTTTGCTCGATGGCATCCATGATCGATTGCGCATCCGGGGATCCTGTTGTCAAAGTGAGTGTGCAATTCTCCGCGGCAGGAAAAGAGGACGCTTTCTGGGAGATCAGGTGGATAATCGAAGGGATGGCTGCCATCCGCGGCAGGTGCATCGGATCGAACGTGTTGGAGAATGGGGGCGAGGCGAATGCTGGAGAATATTCATAACCCGCCTCGAAAACCGCTCTGACCGGGTCGCCTTCAGGGTTAATGTATGTGGTCAATTGCTGCCAGCCTTTTTCTGTGCGAGGAGCACTTCCATAGGGCAAGGCAACGTAATTGGAAAGCAGAGCAGCATACTCAGGGTGCCCAGCCAAAGCGAGGTATTCGCGCAGCTTCTGATCGTTTAAAGCCTGCTGTGACTGAATCTGATCATCCGCAAGTTGATCAAGGTGAGGATGACGAAAGGTGTGATTGTAGGGGTAGACGTGATGCTCAATCCCCCAGGCGATTGTTTGGGCAAGGGCTTGCTCCCATCCCCCGGCTTCGTACCACCAGGTGCCGGTGAAAAGGTTGCCGTAATGTTTATCCCCAAAGTTGGCGAACATGGCGATCTCAAAGCCGAAGTCCGGATGTTCCTGGTAGAAATGGTAGATCGTCCCAACCGCGGAAAACTCGGAGACTTCTCCCTGATCGTTAAGGGAGAACTGGTTGGCGAAACAGGCATCATCGATGGTCAGGATCAACGGTCGCCGACCCTTGGGGACGCGGATGGCGCCATCCAGCAAATCATCCAGGGAAATCAGGGAGTAGCCCGAGTCGTAAAATATCTGCAGGTCAGACTTGAGGTCGCCAATATAGCGCACCATACCTGAAGTTTTATCGCGGGAGTTGGGGGTGAAACGATGGTAATTCAAAATCGGGATGACCGGATCAGACGCCCAAACAGTGGCATCCAGGCTCAATGGCATAGGCGTCCGGGTCGGGTATGGCAGAGAGGTGGAGGTCGGTGCGGGTTGGGTTTGGGTTGGAAAGACAGTCATGGTTGCAGTGGATGTTGAAGTCGCCATAACCTGCTCAGGAGCCAAGGTTGGCTGGCAGGCAAAGAGCACGAACGCCAGGCTCAACAGTGTGACTCTTGTGAATGGATCCCGCACAGAAACCTCGCAATCAGAGGATGATCAAATTCTATCATCGCCAGGGTGTTCACAAACGAGGAAAAGTACAAGGATTCAACGGCGGTTTTTTGAAACAGGAGAGGCTTCTAAAGTATACTAACTCCACGCATGGCACTGTGGCATGCGCAAAAATCTTCCTCAAGACATCCTGTTACAATACTGACTACCTTTACCATGGGAAGGACTGAAACATGCATAACATCCGAAAAATCACTGACGACCTGATCTATATTGGCGCGAATGACCGCCGGATTTCGCGTTTTGAAAACCAACATCCTGTGCCAAATGGGATGGCTTACAACTCCTACCTGCTCTTGGACGAGAAGACCGTTCTACTTGATACGGTTGATAAGGCGGTCGGGGAACTCTTTTTGGAGAACCTGCATGTCGCCCTCAATGGCCGCGACCTGGATTATATGATCATCCAGCATATGGAGCCGGATCACTGCGCCTTGATCCCGCGCATACTTGAGCTTTACCCGAACGTGAGGGTGCTCGGAAGCCAAAAGACTTTTGGGATGATCCAGCAGTTCTTTGGGCTGGACCTGGCGGAGCGTGCCATGGTCATGAAAGAAAACGACACGCTTGAGACAGGCGCGCATACCCTGCGCTTCCTGATGGCGCCGATGGTGCATTGGCCTGAAGTGATGGTCACTTATGATGAAACCAGCAAGCAGTTATTCTCAGCCGATGCGTTTGGGGCATTTGGCGCAATCAATGGCAACCTTTACGCGGATGAGTACAACGTGGATTTCGACCTCCTGCCCGAGGAACGGCGTTATTACACCAACATCGTTGGCAAGTACGGGCGGCAGGTGCTGGCGCTGCTCGAGAAAGTCGCAAAACTTGACGTTGAGATGATCCTTCCGCTGCATGGACCCATTTTGCGGCAGGACTCGCAATATTACATAGAAAAGTACCGCAAGTGGGCTTCCTACACATCGGAAGAAAAGGGGATCGTGATTGCTTATGGTTCCATCTATGGCAACACGGAAAAGGCGGCTGAATTGCTGGCAGCCAAGTTGGCGGACCGGGGCGAGAAGAACATCGCGGTCTACGATGTCTCCGCCTGGCATCCTTCGTACATTCTGAGTGAGTGTTTCCGGTTTGACCGTTTGGTGTTTGCGTCTTCCACCTACAACATGGAGATCTATCCCCCCATGGAGACGCTGCTGCTGGAATTAAAAGGGCACAACATGCAGAATCGTACGGTAGCAGTGATTGAAAATGGCAGTTGGGCGCCTCAGAGCGGCAAGAAAATGCGCGAACTGCTGGCGGAAATGAAAGACATGCGCGTCCTGGAGAGCGAAATCACGATCAAATCGGCTATGACCGCGGAAGATGACGCAGCCCTGGATGCCCTGGCGGAACTGATCGTTGCGGCATGACGGTGATATTTCCTCAAAGACACGGCGCGCACTAATTGGTGCGTGCTTGTATAATTTCTGCCACCTGCAAAAGAAAGAGACACCGCAACTGAAGAGGGAAGATGAGTATCGAAGAGATTGTCAATAATCAGCGCAACTATTATATGAGTGGAGCAACCAAACCGCTGGAATTCCGTTTGACGGCACTGCGGAAACTACAGCAGGCAGTACGGGAGAACGAGAAACAGATCTGCGACGCGCTGCTGAAAGATCTCAACAAGCAGCCCTTTGAGTCCTACATGTCCGAAATAGGTATGGTGCTGGATGAGCTCCGATTTCACATCCGCCACCTGCCCCGCTGGATCAAAAACAAGCGCGTTCCCACCCCGCTGGCGCAGTTCCACGCCGTCAGCTTCACGTCTCCCGAACCGTATGGCGTAGCGCTGATCATGTCTCCCTGGAACTATCCCATCTTGCTCTGCCTGGACCCGCTGATCGGGGTGATCTCAGCCGGCAATTGCGCCGTGGTCAAACCCAGCGCTTACACCCCTGCAACCAGCCAGGTGATCGCGGATATAGTCAAGTCCATTTACCCTCCAGAATACATCACTGTGGTGCAGGGGGGCAGGCAGGAAAACACGACGCTTCTCGAGCAAAAGTTTGACTATATCTTTTTCACCGGTTCCATTTCGGTCGGCAAAGCGGTCATGGAAGCTGCCGCCAAAAACCTCACCCCGGTGACCCTCGAATTGGGCGGAAAAAGCCCGGTGATCGTGGATGCCAGTGCGGATCTGAAGCTTGCAGCAAAGCGGATCGCCTTTGGCAAACTCCTCAACGGCGGACAAACCTGCGTGGCACCGGATTATGTTTTGGTTGAAGAGAGTTTGCGGGACACGCTCATCCGGAATTTCCAGGAAGTTTTGGCAGAAATGTTTCCTGATGGTGATTACTCCGATCATGCCCGCATCGTCAATGAACGGCACTACCAGGAGATAAAGGCTCTGCTGGAGGGACAGAAGGTGGCATTCGGCGGCGTGTTTGACGACGAACGGCGCATGCTGGAGCCGACCGCGCTGATCAATGTGGATCCGGAGTCGCCAGTGATGCAGCAAGAGATCTTTGGTCCGATCCTGCCTGTACTCACCTACAAGAAGTTGGATGAGGCAATCGAATTTGTGCGCAGCCGACCCAAACCGCTGGCGCTTTATCTCTTCACGGCAAAAAAGGATGTTGAGAAAAAGGTTTTGGATAACTGCTCGTTCGGCGGCGGCTGCATCAATGACACCGTCATCCATCTTGCCACCTCCCACATGGGCTTCGGCGGGGTGGGGCTCTCGGGCATGGGTAGTTACCATGGCAAGCGCAGCTTCGACACCTTCACCCACTACCGCAGTATTGTGCGCAAATCGACCTGGCTGGACCTGCCTTTCCGCTATTTTCCGTATACGGAGAAGAAATTCAAGTTACTTCGACGGATATTAAAGTAATTTTTGGAATCTTTATGGCGGTCCGAGCTTGATTGTAAGGCTTATTTTTTGATATGCTTACTGCTATGTGCCCGGTTATCGCTTTTCTGGAGGAAACATGTTCAGGAGAAAACAGCTAACAATTCTTGCAGTGTTGATTTTGCTGGCAGGCGCTTTTTCAAGCTGCCTTCCTTCATCCACTACCCAGCCTACTGGGGAAGTCAGCCAGGCGACCCGATCCGCCGCGGCTACTGCGCAAGCGCAAATGAACCTGCTCCAAATTGAGGCCTTCGAACTCGAAAGAGATCTGGACGAGAATTTCCCAGAGCATTATGTAGGCATTAGTACCGAAAGCTATCCAAGCCTGAAGGTGATCGTGTACCTAAGCGGGGCTACAAAGGCTGACCTGGCACCCTTTGTGGAGGATCCGAACCTGTTCGAGGTGATTGAAGTAAGGGAGGAAGCGATCACCCGCCAGTTCCTGCGGGAAACGCGGGAATTGTTAAAAGCCGAGATGGATAAGGCTGGCGTGACTTACACAACCGGCATCAAGATGGAGCCGGCCCGGCTGCAGGTGTATGTTTACGATATTCCGGAAGCACAGGATAAGCTAAAAGCTGCCGGTGTTTCGGTTCCGGAGCATGTCGAATTCGTCCAGATGGAAAATTTGCCTGAGGGCGGCTGAGACACATAAACCTGCTCTGCCGGCGGCAGAGTGATCAAAAACCCATTAGTTTATACGAAAACTAATTGCAATGTATGACCAAGGCATCCCTGAGGAATTGGGTAGCTCCAGGTGCTGCCTGGTCGTAATACGCCACGAAGCGTTGATCGGCGAGGTACCCCTCAGCCAGGGCGAGATGCGCCCGGGGGGAGTAGGTGCCGTCTGCCCAGAAAATTTGCAGCCACTGCCGGTGTAGGTCGCATAGTGCCTGTGCACGCAGGCTGGCGGGGTCGTTTTGCGGCGTCAGGATTTTGAGTTCAGCCAGGATTTGCTCCACCAGCATCTGTTGACGCTGCCACTGCTCTTCGGATAATCCAGCCAGTTTGCGGTTGGAGTCGTCTACGGTCTGATCGCCAAAACGCTGCCGCACCTCTTTGCCGTAAGTGCTTTCGTTTTGGGCGATCAGGTCATTCTTCATTTTCTGGAACGCGTCATTGTTTGCCATTTGTAATCCTCAAACGTTTGGTACGTTGATTTATGAAAACAAAAACAGCCTTACGGCTGCTTTTAGTGGACCCAGAGAGATTCGAACTCTCGACCTTCTCAATGCCATTGAGACGCGCTCCCAACTGCGCTATGGGCCCTTGTTCTCGAATGGACCTGGAGGGATTCGAACCCTCGACCTCTTCAGTGCGATTGAAGCGCGCTCCCAACTGCGCTACAGGCCCGTACTCCATCCAGATTTCAAGAATCAATATTTTACTGGTTTGAACCGTGAATGTCAAGCACATTTTTCGGAGGGTGTTATTAGTCAGCGATAATGTCATGCCCATAAGTAGCCAGCGAAAATGTCGCCCCTTCAGTAAAGGTAGCAAAGCGGCAGCGGAAAGATGCCTCACTCCTCAGGAAAACAAAGCCCACAGGATCGGACAAGGGATGACAGAATTCGTAAAATCACAGAGCTCAAAGGATGTCAGACAACTGAATGACTCGTTTTTGGGATGCAGAGTGGGTTGGCATTCTGGACAATGAGAAGAGGAAAAAAGAGGAGTGGGATTTTGCTGGCAGGTGTGGGATTTAGGTTATAAAGGGAACAGGCGTAAAAAAAGCCAGCCCTTGAGAGGCTGGCTTTTGGCTAATTTGGATTGGACTAAGCGCCGGTGTTGGTGACAGAAGTAGTCTTTCGCTTTTCCTCTTTCACTTTACGCTTTTCTTTGATGGACAATTTGGGTTTTTTGCGATCTTCTTTTCCAGCTTTATCTTTACTTGCCATAATGTACCTCCGTTCAAGATTGAGATTGCCTTTTAATTATAGCATAGCCTGTGATCGTCATCGAGTGGATCATTCCGGTTGTATGCGTTTCAAAAGTTGTTAGTCAAGGGAAAAAGAGGAAGTTCCAATACAATTAGTTTTTGGTGAAAAAACAAAAGAAAGGAACTTCCAATGACCATAACAGTCAAGCTTAGTATACGCGTAGA